>Ga0233444_10000141_pt1 | contig 96059 bp, 87 predicted proteins | sample SI_124_October20_6_FD_182792 | JGI IMG/M metagenome (GOLD analysis project Ga0233444, IMG submission 182792) | Seawater microbial communities from Saanich Inlet, British Columbia, Canada - SI_124_October2016_10_MG | ecosystem: Environmental > Aquatic > Marine > Inlet | place: Canada: British... | reverse complement strand
GTACATCAGTTAGTGTTTTTACATTTAATTTTTCTTTTAATACACGAAAGTCTGTCATTGTTGTAGGCAAACCTTGTCCTCGGATACCATCTGCGCTTGTACGATTTGCTTTATCAAAACTTGCTTTAAAGTAATACTCAATACCGTATTTGTCACATACCCGTTTACATTCTGTTGCAATCTCTAACGACTGTTCTAAACTTTCGTGCTGACATGGTCCTGCTATTATTCTCATTATTCACTCGCCTTTGTTATTAGTTTAATATTGTTACTAAGTCTTTGATTAAACTCTTCTTCTGACTGTGTAACAAATAGTCCTTCACTTAAGGCTCTACTAAAACTTGCAGTCATGTTTTCTTGTAGACCTAGTCTATTACATGCTTCATTGGTATCATATCCACCACTAAGACCTACTACTTTTGAAACATTAGGATGTTGTGTTAGTTTGTAATGTAGATTTGGTGTGTTTGGCAATGTAAGTTTTAATATACACTTGCCTTCAAATTTGTCTAATCTATTTTGTAATTCTCTAGTAAGCATTTCTTCCAACATGTTTTTCATGTCATGTTCGATAGGAATTTCTGGTTCAACAATTGGCATAAGTCCTGCGGCATATATTACTGTTGCAAGTTCAAATTGTTGCTCTAATATTGCATTTAGTATATTAGGTGTCTTTACAATACTACGCATCTTAGTTCCTGTACACCCTTTTGCAAGAGCATAGTCAATCATATCGTCTACATTAAAATCTTTTAGTAACCCGTTCATATGACAGCCACTATCAATTTTAAGTATGGCCTCAATACCTTTATTGCCTAATACATTAACTGCTCCTCTATCGACACTATCTTTATATAAAATTGCCGCCCAAATATTATTACTGTTAAAGTCGGGCGAAGCAATCATGCGTAATCGCATTTCATGTACTAAGTCCATTTTGTTTTCTTCTGTGTACTCGCAACCGTAACGTTCTAGTACACCACCTGTTGATCCACCACTATGGTCCATTGCCGCAATAAATTTCATTGTTCCTCCTTTGCAATATAGTATGTGTTAATTAATTTGTCTAACAAAAGTTTTATTGTTGGATTATCTTCTGCTATCTCGCATAAATGTTTCCATTCTGCATAATCTAATAAGTCCCCTTGTGCCTTTGATACTGCTCCTGGATCGCCGCCTATAATCCATCTTGGTATATCATTATGCGGTGGATCTCTGTACTGAGCATATACAACACCATTAGCCCTAGTGTATAGTAATGCTTCTCCTGGTATCATTTTACTTCTCAATTGCGACATCTAGTTTTGCCTTTTTTCCAAACATCTCATAAACAATTTCACCGTCAATATGTTTTTTTATTTTTTCAATCCAATACGGAGGTTGTTCAATAATAAGATGTGCATTTCTTTTGTCTGGTAATCTTTTTCTTGCTGGTAACGTATCTATCCTTAACCAAATAAATTTATTTGATAATTGGTTAATGTGATCTAATACCGAATCTATATAATTTGGTTCTATGTGTTCAAGAACATCTATACTAAACACACAGTCAAATGTTGTTTGTGGACAAACTTTATATTCTTCAACAGCAGGATCGTACCCAACAATATTACATGAAGGGTACGACTCTACTAATGAATTTAAAATCCAACCTTTACCACAGCCATAGTCTAGCATACTTTGGGGTTGCCATTTTTCAAAATAGTTATTAAACTGTCCTAACTTTTTTGTATTGGCTCCGAACCCTGAAGGCCTGTGTTCGTAGTTATGAACACTTTTTAATTGCTTGACATATGACGATGAAAAAAACATTATTTCTTAATTTTTGCTTTTTTCTTGGCTGGTGCTTTCTTTTTAGTTGTTGGCTTTACTTCGTCTTTGAGAACTAAAGCGTCTACACCAAACTTGTTTTTCAAGTATGAAAGTAACAAGCCGTATGCTGGTAGGAACACAATTAAGCCTACAACAATTTTTGTTAATGTATTGTTGAATGCTACTGGTCCAACCCACGGTGCAGGATAAAATGCTGTGTAGAAGAATGCATATGTATCAATGATGTTTGCCGCAACAGTTGATACTGCTGGAGCAATCCACCATGCATTCATACGCTCACGAATGTGTTGGAATACATATACGTCAAGCATTGTACCTACTGCATATGCAGTACCTGATGCTAGTCCTACTCTGTATGCATGTTCGTCGCCTAGTGCTAATAGTACTAGTACTGATGCTACAATAGCAGGAATAATTGCCATTGCTACAACGGCTCTACCTGCTTGCTTACCAACTAGACGTACTGTCAAATCAGTTGCTACAACAACGATCGGAAATGTAAACGCCGCCGCCGCTAGTGGAAATGATCCAAACAAGGGCAATTCTGCTCCTGGAAATAAATCAAATCTAATTGTTACTAGGTAGTTTGACACAGCAATTACAAGCGTGTGTAAAATAACTAGATTTCTTACGAGTGTCCTATCGACACCTTCTAATAGTTTATTGAACATATGTTCTCCTTTTGTTAAAATTATCGTGGAGCAAATTGTTGTTGTAGTTTGATGTTGTCAAAGAATTCCTTCTTTGTTCCTGCATCATTCTTAAACGCCCCTTCTAACACTGTGGTTTGTGTTAGACTAGAGTGAGCACCGATGCCTCTATTCTCACAACATCCGTGTGTTGCTTGAATGTAAACGCCGACGTTTTCACTACCAGTTGCCGCCATGATCTCACGAGCAATTACGTTGTTTAATTCTTCTTGTAATGTCCCGCGCCTCGCACACCACTGTGCAATTCTTGTGTACTTTGAAAGACCAATTAGATTGTCTGCCGCAATGATACCAATGTATGCAACGCCACTAACTGGTTGGTGATGATGTGAACACATACTTTTAAGTTCACTACGTACTACTAGCAATCCTTTATAACCATCATCTACATGATTAGGAAATGCAGTTGCATTAGGCATTGGATCATACCTACCACTCATAATTTCGTTAATATACATCTTTGCAAGACGCTTACCAGTATCCATACTGTTAGGGTCGTTGAATCGATCAATTACTAAACTATCTAGTACTGCTTCAAACTTAGGTGTAAGTTCTTCAATAAGTTTTTGTTTATCACCTTCTTCAAGGTATTGACTAATGTTATCTCCAGCCCAAAAGCGAGCATTGTCATCACTAATTCTTTCTTTAATTAGTTCTGAAACGTTAGCATCTTCGTATTTAATATCCATTTTTTATTCTCCGAGTTTTAGACGTGGATGTCTATAGTTGTTATATTATATAAGTTATTTAGGTTTTTGTCAACCGTTTTCTCATATTTCTTCTTGTTATTATGTGTTTATTAAACATGTAAGGATGTTGGTCTTTGTAATAATCTTTCTTTTCAAACGTCCTACTTGCATCGTCTAATTTGGATACACGTTGTATTAATACCATTGTGTATACATCGTTATATAGATTCAAACACCACAAATCTATATTCCTGTTATTGTAGCCTGCATTAAAACTATCGACTCCGCCTTGCATTTGTTGCGGAGTTATTATAGTTTCGTCAGTATCCATTGCTACTATTACTACATCGTATGTGTCGTCAAATTGTTCTGCTTCATTGGAAACGCTTGACCAGAAGTGGTAAGCATCAATGCTATTTAACATAACTGCTTTCATTTTATCTTTGTCAACAGTTGGTTTTGCATAAGGACATTTTTTATTTTTGTCTAACTGCTCAACCCAATCAGCAATCCATTGATTTAGTTTATTTGCTTTCATTATTATCTAGCATTTTTTTATCTGTTATTTCTGTATTGAAACTTATTACTATTCTATCTTTGTCTCCGTAATAAGGTAATGCTGAATGACCTAAGTTACCTGGAAACACAATAAGTTTACCATCTTCAATGTCAACATCAAAGTAATCTCCATAATAATCATTGCCTAGTCCAAGTATAGGAAACTCCATATTATTATAGAATCGATTTATACCATTTTGTGTTTCGTTATCAGAATCTCCTTTATCAACATAAAAGATTCCACACCACGGACTAAATGCATGTGTATGTATATCATGATACCCTTTATCTTTTGTTATATGGTACCAACTATCTGATGGACGTATGATCCAATCACTAGTGTCTGTATGATCTTTGTTTACACCTTGAGCAACTTCTAGAGTCATTTGCATACAAAACTCTTTTACTTTATTAAATACTTCATTGTCATTATTAGCAAACAATGTTGGATAACTTTCTTGTAAAAACTTTTTGTGTCTTTGCTCATGAGGTCCTATACCGTTCTTCAAAGGTATTTCTTCAACTTTACAAACTTTGATATACTCAACAAGATCTTTTTTGATCTTGTTGTAATCTGGCATTTCAATTTCAAAAACCATTGTAGGCCATAGCATATTTTGTTTGATGTTAATCATTTACTTCACTGACGTTCCGCTTGTTCTGCGTACAATATCATTATGATTAAACTCAGCCCAGTATAGTTCAAATGCTACACCATCTTCTAGTCCTTCAAACTGATGAATCTTTCCAGGCTTAACTTGTGTAAAGTCTCCTGCTTCAAGAATAGTTTCATCAACTAGACCTTGATCATCTTGCCAAACACGAACAAGCATCTTGCCCGATTCAACAAAGAATCCGTTCCATTTATATTGATGTTCATGTTCTGAACATTTGTATCCTGCTTTGTATTCAATACGGTGAAACTCTAATACACCGTTTGCGTGGATCAATTCTGTTTGACCCCATACTTTTCCTGCTTTCATAATTACCTCCTTAAAGCAATGCCGCGTAGTCGATTAGTTCACTTTGTCGACTAATGTCTTTTACAAAAAATGCACACTTTGAATTAGTACCTTCTTGTATTGGTACACTCAATAGTTGTCCATTTTTCATTTTGGGAAAATACCATTTAACGTCATTATAAAAGTTTACAATTTTTATTTCTGTAAAACTAGTTGTATAACTTGTTAAAGGATTAAAAAGAAACGCTTCAAATCCTCTATCGTTTAAACTTGTTAATGGTAATACCTCTAAATCATTTCCAGACTCACTGTCGCCAACTGCTATACACCAATCTAACGGCATAGTAATTTCATTACCGCCGATATCAAGTACCATAGCAGGCGCACTAAACGATTCTAAAAAAATCAAAGGCATAAAGAAGAAATCAGGCTCTTTAGGGTTACTATTATCAAGTACACTAAATCTAATGTCTTCCTCAATCTCGTCAGGGACTTTATCTAAATGATAAGTTTGATTTTCTAATGTTAATATTCTCATAGTTAATTCCAATCCACTTTTTCTATTGTGAATGGGTATTGGGCTTCCTTATAAAACTTTTTACGCTGGGTAAGGTGCCGCTTCGCATACTTACATGTTGATGTAAGATCCCATATTTGCACGAAGTCTTTGTCCTTTGCCTTTCTTACGCCTCTACCGATAGATTGGATAACTCTTACAAAACTTTTACCTGGTTCAAGTAGAACCAAATTAAAGATACGAGGGATATTAAGTCCTACTGCCGCAACTCCATAAGTTGCAATAATAACTTCATTAGTTCCTTCGCGAATCGTATCGTATGTTTCTTTCCTGTCTTTAACTTTAACAGAACCATTTACAAATGTACTATCTGGTATTAGTTCTGCTAACATTTCGCCTGCACTAATCCTGTCTACTAGTATTAGTGTGTTGCCTGATTGTTTTACTGTGTTTAATAGTTTGCCTATATATTCTACTCTTGCTTGATTAGTTACAAGGTATTTTAATTCTTCTTGGTAGCCACTATGTGCTACTGTATCAATTAGTTGTACTACATTAACATGACATTGGGATAATACTCCTTTGTCTTGTAATTCCTTTGCTGAGATGTTACCAATTACAGGACCAAGACTAGCATGAATACTTTCGAATTCAAACTTTTCTTTTGGCACAGTGCCTGTTAGTCCCCAGCGGATAGGAGCGTTACGTAGGTTGCGAGTGAGCAAGTTCTTAAGAACTTCTGCTTTCGCTTGGTGTACTTCGTCGACAATGATAGTGCTCACATCTTCAAGAAACTCTGCAAGTGATAACACTGCTGAACCATCTTTGTGCTTCTTGTCAAGTATATTCAAACTTTGCCAAGTGCATATAGTATGAGTCTTACCTAATTGTTTCCTGTCTCCAAAATATACCCCTACGTCTAATCCACAGTTAATATAGTCTTCTTCGGTTTGCTCTACTAAGGACTTATTAGGTACAATAACAATACTACGCCCATACGGTTCACTTATGTGTGATAACGTAGCAGTTGTAATTGTTTTACCAGCGCCTGTAGCAATCTGTTGTAGACTTTGTGGATTAGAAATAAAGTTGTTGATTGCGTCAACTTGATAATCTCGCAGAATAATTTCTTCACCTTCTGCAGGGTGTCCTTCCGGCCACACAACACCTTGGTCTGCCCAATAGCGTTCTGTAACTGGAGTAAATTTTAAATCAATTGGATGTCTTCTATCTTCAATGTCGACTATTTGTACGTTATACTTTTCTAGTACTTCGCTAACTATACCAAGATGATTAACATATCCTGTACCTCCTAAGCCAAAGAAAGCAACCTTACCATCCCAGCGTCCTAGTTTATATTGTGGCATATAACGTGCATATGGTACTTCAAACTTTAGTGCATTACTAAGTTTGCGTCGAATATCTACATCAAGACCTTCTAGTTTAATGTTTACTTCGTCTTCAATTATAAGTTTACATGTACTCATATTTTTTGTATCGTCCCAGTTCCTTTAGTATAAGTTCCAAACTGTGATTCTATCTCGTCATAATGAATAATTAAATCGCTAACAAGATAGTGTTCTAATTTTGTATTTCTAATACTTTCTAAAAACAACACTGACTCCATTTGCCAATCTGAATTAAAAAGAGGTTTTGGAAACTTCTTACTACTACTAATATACACTACTTGTGTATCTTTTGCAAGAGAATTATTTAGGTTATGGTCTTTTATATATTGATTAAATTCTTTGTCTGTTTTGTTGTCTAATCTAAACATTACTGAAATTTTATCAGGCTTAATAAATCCTTTAAAACTATTATATGTTTTTGAAAGATGATCTAATATATTTGTATCAGGTAATACTATCAATAAAGGAAAACGTTTTAATTCAACAACTGAAGATACAACTGCATCAAAGTGCCATTCGTTTTGGGAAATAAAAATACTAGGTTCAATTCTTTTAATAATTCTTTGGGTAAGAATTGACTTACTATTAGTATGTGTATGTATATCGTCAAAGTGAGTTAATCCATATAGCAATGATCTATCTTTGTATAGATAAACATTTTGAGCAGATAATTCACCAAGATGATTAGTAATTTTTTTGTTCAAAGAAGTTGTTGTATTTTTTAATTCTAAATCATATACTCCAGGAACATAATCTTTTGGATTGTTTTTAATATCTTTAATTTGTTCTACGTATTCTAAAATTTCAGAATCAATATCATAATTTTTATTTTCAAATGCTTTTACAATATCATACAAAGTATTTTCAGTTATTTTAAAATAATGTATGTGCGTTCCTTTTTCATGATAGTATCCCTGTCTATGCTTATAAGCAAGAGTTTCAATTAGCATAATTATTTTTTTACTGAAAGGAAATCTAATAGCAACATAGGAATCTTTACTTGGTTCAGGTTCGGTGGCTTTTTTTAATCTTGAAGATACAAATTGTGGTTTATTCATAACAGGCTTATCTACAATTCTAATCCATTGAGAACGATCAACTGATCTTAATGGTTGTCTTGTAGACTGCATACTAACAACATCTCCTAAGTTAATATATCCCGCAGTAGTAAATTGATCGCTATACTGATTAAGTTTTAAGCATACAACATCAAGTTGTCTATCAGTAAGTGCTTTACCTCTAAAGACTTGTTTTGCAATACTATAAAGAATAGTGCAATCAGTACTTTCAATTTTAATTTTTGTATCACCTTGAAATCCAGCCAGAACTTCAAGATAATCTTCAACTGTTTCTAACTTCATGTTTACATTATACTATATTATAACTTAGAAGTCAAGTGTTTAAGTGGGATTCCTTTAGAAATTTCTTCAACGGTATATTCAGTATGTGCGTAATCGTTAAGCCATTGTGTTCGATCACTATACAGAGGGTTTTCAATGTTATGTAAATTTTGTTCTGCAACATCAAATGCTAAACTACTTGGGCCAGTAAATGCAGGCACACCGTTGATTACACTGTGTATACCTGGGTTACTTGACCAACTTACAGTAGCCCATATGTTATTAAATTGCATATCAAAGTCGTCATATGACCCTTTAATTTGTAAGGGATCTTGTCTTTTTACGTCTTTAAATTCGTGTTCAATAGCCGGTAGAGGACAGCGTGGATGTGGTCTAAATATGATAGGACGCTTCGTTTGGGCTCTAATAAATTGTATAGTATCCATTACCCATTGACTCATGCGAGGCATATCTTGCCATTGTAAACTTTTTTCGTGTTGGCCTGCTATAAGAATATATTCACCGTTATACTTCCACGGTTTTAGTTTAAGTCCTAGTTCATTGACACGAGTATTATCGTTGCCACTAGGACCAAAGTAAGCATCTCTATTAATGCCATTTAGTCCAACTTTCCATGTAGTTCCGCGTTTGATCCCGCCAACTTCTAATACTATTGTTGGTTTTTTCTGTTCCCAAATTGCTTGGTTTGGAGCCATTCTACCATTCCATAGTACACTCCAAATAACATTAACATCGGCATCATTATCATTATATACAACAGTATGCTTGCGATCCAAAAGACTGCGCTCAAAAGCAGAAAAAATAGGCTTGCTATTAAGTGCGCCATAATTAGTCCAAAGGCTAAATTTCATTCCAATATGCTTCTTTCCGATGACTCATTAAGTCTTTACGCTTACTATGTCCATCGTGTTTGCGACCACCTTTCATGTGATCTATCCATCTGCCAAGTTCAGTATTAATTAGCGGATGACCGCCACCACCTGTTTTAGCAGTTTTAACGTAGATTGTTGCACTGTAATCTAATACTCGTGGGTTGTAGTTTTTATGTTTATTAAGTATTTCTCCAAACACATAACTGTCATGCCACTCTGCCATCTTGAAAATTCCGTTAGGACCTTCAGCATCGTCGTATGCTTCTTCAAAGTCTGCTAAAAATTTTCGACATTGTTTATCTTGAACGTTAAGACCATAGAACCCACATTCAGGCCATGTTTGTGATCCTTGTCCTCTACCAACATATGTTAGCCAACTTTCTTTAGGTAATAGCCTAGCAAAATCTTCATAACTCCACGGACTGTGTACATAAGTATCTCCGTCAACCCAAACTACATAATCTGTATCTTCTGTTTCACATGCATCAAATACTGCATATACCTTGTTAGCAAAACGTACTGCGTCCCATTTAAATTCTTTATGATAATCTCTTGGACGCTTTTCTGGAAATGGACACTTACCATTTGCCTTAGGTACATTGCCCCATTTCTTTTTAAATGCAGTAAGTTTCGGTAAACAGACTGTTGCATCTAGTAGTTCAACATTGGTTCCGTTTGTCTCCGGAACACAATCTTCAGCATATACTAATAGTGTAATTGATGGATCTACTTTCTCTTGCCAACTGTCAATTAAACGTTGGCCGTATGTCAACATGCCTTCTGCATGAAATGTTGTTACTGCTGTAATTTTCATATTATTCCTTTACTGCCCATCTACGCAAATGGCGCCAGGCTTCTCCTGTTGCTAATTCGTCTAATGTCCAATGGCACTGTGCTAATTTATTTAACCAAGGGTCTCTATCAAACATTTGTGGATTTTCAATTGCCTCAAAATTTGTATGAACTACTCCGCCGGCTTGACTTCTATTTGCATCTAATTGTATAGTTGGTATTCCTTCAATAGCACTTACAATAGCAGGACTACTGTTATAATTTACTACACATTTTGCAATAGCAAAGTCTTGCATAATATCTTCATTGGAACTTATACGTATTTTGGATATTTTATATTTTGCTAAATTGCGTATATGATCTCTTTTCTTTTTATCGCCGGGATGAAATCTAATAATAATTTGTCTGTCAGTATGATGTCTAATCTCATTAATAGTTCGCACTAACCAAGGAACTACTTGTTGCTCATCCATACTCCATCCGCCGTCACGTTGACAACAAATTAGTACAGTAGGTCCGTTATCAAGGTTCCAAGGTTTGACTTTAATTCCTAATTGAGTTTGCATCCTTGCCCAACGATTAGGATCAGGTGCATCGTAACAATATTCACCTGTAGTAGGAAAAATACCGTCATAACTATATCTTAAATATCCGTGTTTATTACCACGATCATATGCTAAAAATAAATTAGCATCTACAATCATACAACGCTTGCCTCTATTAATTTGATTGTCAAATACTCCCTTACGTAAACGTAAGTGTCTAGTGTCTTTACTTCCAGGATGTACAAAGCCTTGTATAACACCAACATCGGTATTCATAGGATGCCAGCCTGTAACAACAGCACCTTTATCGCCACATGCATTTACTCCTTTAATAAAGTTATGGATAATTTTAGGTTTTTCAGGATTTGAATTACCTGGTGGAATACCCATTAAGTATGAAGCAACTGACAACTGACTCATCTTATATCCCACTTTTCTATAACGTCTAATGCATGTCCAGATGACATTTCTTCAACTCTAAATTGACAGTATGCTAACCAATGTTGCCATTTGCGTACTGTATAATCGTCTTCGTAACGAGGAGTTTCGATCTTACTAAAGTCCTTTTCACACAACATATCTGCCGCACCCGGCGCTGATGTAAATGCAGGAACACCATATCCTACTGCTTCAGTTGCCGCAATACTATTGTAAGTTACTACTGCAAAAATTTTATCTTCGTCTAGTTGATTATATAAACTTCCGTCACCAATACGTTCTCGACGTAGTCCTTTGTCTCTAATAATTATAGGACGGTCTGTATTTTCTTTAATAGTTGCAACAGTTTCATTGACCCAATCATCTCTTTTAATTCCATAGAACTTACATGGTTTTTCACTAGGTGTAACAATTAGTATTGCTTTACCATCTCTTTTCCAACCAGGAAAATTAATGTTCATTGTTTTACTATCGTAGTCTAATTTTTTCCAACGGTCGTCGGGTACTTCAACATAATTGCTGTGTTGCATTCCGTTGAGTACTACACGATGATATAACTTACGCTTTTGTCTATTACCTAAATATCCTGTATCGATATAAAAATAATCGCGTCCTGTTTTTTTACATTCAGCAACAATCTTACGACCAGTCATACCTCTAAACGCTACTGGTCTGTCAATAGGCCAGTTTCTTAAATGTTTCCAATTATCTAACCAGTGTGCTTTTGTTCCTTGTTGCCAGCATAATACTATACCGTCATGAGGGTCAATTGCTAAATGATTAATTACACTTCCATCATTGATTTTAGTTCTTGCTTCCATAATTTGTGAAATTCGCAGTTCCTGTAATTTTCGAACCACGGTCCTCCTTCTGTATAATGTATTAACTTTGGTGTTTCGATATCGTCATACACACCAACTAGATAGTTCCATGTATGATCTAATTTACCGACTTCTTCGTCCTTTAACCAACTAAAGCGATGTAAGTATGCTCCGTTAATTTCTGGACTGTTTACTAAGTCTTGTGTAAGGGTAGCATTGCTAGGATGTCCGCAATTAAATAACATTACACTTGACCAATTCTTGCGTGGATAGATAGTTTGTTTTTGTCCATCCATTTTAAATTCTTCTTTAACTTTGTAATCATGTTGCACACACATAACAGCATACTTGTCATCCGCTTGATCAAATAGTTCTTTAATGTCTGTTGTAAGGATCATGTCGCAATCCATAAACACTGCCCATCCTTTAAAGTTAGTAAGTTCAGGAATAAGAAAACGTGTAAAAGTAAATTCAGTTGATGCTAGTTTATCAATAGGACGATTATACCATCCTGCTTCTCTTAATTCTTTTTGCTTCAATGGACGTACATCAGCATCTGGTTGTTTAGTCAAGATACTGTGCTTACATACTTGATATGCAATATCTTCTCTAGTGTCGTATCCTACAAATACTTTCATTAATCTCTTCTTTCTATATCTTCTTCAATGCACTCACTACCCCATTGTATCTCAAGGATGTGTGCATTTTCTGTTCCGCTATTAGATGGTAGATGCCAAACTTCTTTGCCAATTTCATAAGGCATTCCGTGCGGTATTAATTTTAGTGATGATACGTTTCCGTTCCATTCAGTCTTCATATCAACTTCGCCTTCTAATACAATCCATTGTTCTGATCGTTTGAAATGTTTTTGATCACTTAAACTTTTTCCGGGATAGATTACAAGTTCTTTTACCTTATAACCCTTTTCTGGTTTATGATCTAACACTCTCCAATATCCCCAATTACGTTCGGTCTTTTGTGTTTTCCATTCGTCTAAGATCCAACTGCTTGAATTCATCTTATTGTCACCACCTACTCCAAATACAAAATCACAATAAGGCAGATCGCCATATGTTTTGTATTCAGGAGTAGTAGTATTTGTTCTATCTCCGCCATTGGCGAAAATAACTTTTGTACCACTGCCATGTGTTGCTAGTGCTTTGTAAATTGCTCCACATGCACTATCGTCGGAATCATCAAAACTAATAACATCGTCAACAATGCTTAGTTCTTTTATAATTGCAATCCTATCTTTAAACTGCATAAAAGGCCTACCTTTTTTACGAGTTAGCCAATCATCACTATTTAATCCGACGATTAATTTACCACCGAGTTTACGTGCTTCTTTGAAATACTCAATATGTCCTGAGTGTAGAGGGTCAAACCCTCCTGTAACTAATACTACGTCCATGTAGATATTTATGTGCGTAGTTAATCGGTAAATAATATTATGGCACAGATTAAAAGTTTATACACTGGTAGTAAGCATACTGTTATAAGTTTTAGTGGTGTAGGTAATACACTACAAGGCACAAACTTAGAGTTTTACAATCTAAAAAATCACGGTTACAATGTAATATGGGTATTAGATGAAACTAGAAGTTGGTTCAATAATATTGATCATAAAGAAATTGTTAAGCACATTAAAACTGATAAAGTTTATGCTATTGGTAATAGCATGGGTGCCTACAACGCAACAATTTTTAGTTTATTACATAACGTTAACAAAGTATTAGGATTTGCTCCCCAGTACAGTGTTGATCCTACAATCGTTCCTTGGGAGAAGCGTTGGCATAGATATAGGAAAGATATTAAAAAATATAAACATCCGCATTTAAAATTCTTACCCTGGATCGACTACACGTTTATATCAGGACACAAAGGATATGAAACTAAACACATGGACCTTATTCCTAATAATCCAAATATTAATAAGTTAGTTACATATGGCAGTCATGACGTTGCAACTAAATTTAAAGACTCAGATAAGTTATATGATGTAATTAATTTATACTTTAAAGAAGATAAAGTAATAGAACAAAGTTACTTAGATAGTTTGTTTACTTAAAAAATTTAGCAACAAAGTTTTCAATAATAATTTTTACAATATCATTATTAACATGTCTTGTTGTATTATCTTCAAACAGTGTAGGAATATCTGTATGTGCGCCTACCCAACGTACCATTTCAAAACTAGGCCAGTAATGAATATTATTGTGCTTGTTTTCATTAAAGAACTGGTCTAAACTTACACGTAAGATACTTTTACTAACACAGTCACTTACCATTGTAGGTCGGTTGCTGAATGTTGCATTTAGAGGTACTGGACTTAGTGTAAAGATTACAGTTTTATCTGCACCTGCATATGTCTTGATAAGTTCAACAATGCGTTTCATATTATCTACATTTTCTTGTACTGTACTAGATACACATTTATGTTTTGCAGGATCGTAACTTTTTGCAGGTACACCTCTCCAAAATACGTTGTTTGTTTCTACGTCTTTCCATACTTCGCCTAGTCCAAATGTAACAACAACTGCACTAACTTCTTTGAAATGTTGTAACAATTTTTGTTGTTCTTGGTCCGGTTGCCATTGAAATGCACCTAGTGTCTTGTCATTATCGTACCAATATGCATCAGTACTTCTGTCGCCTGTTAACGCCCACTCTAAATATTGTCTTACAGCAAAACTATTATTAAGTCCTTCAGGTACATTAATATAACTAGTGCCTTTACCGTTTGCATTTAACCAATTACGTAATCTATCTGCAAAGCAACTACCCATAGTAACTACTGTATCGTCGTTACTAAACATAGGTGTATCAGGACCATATCCTTTAAATATAAACTCTTTTGCCATTGCATCTAAGTCTGCAAACTGTTCTTTCTTAGCAGGAAAATAATTTACATCGCCTTTGTGCCATGCACTTTTTTCTACTTTAAAATTACCAGCACTTAGTTTAGCACTATTAGGATGTATTGTTATATCTGCAAATTTATTCTTAGGCATATCTTTTCCTTAAATGTTCCCACGGCAATCCTGCTAGGCATTCGTCTTCGCGCCACTGGCAGTATGCTAAATTATTTAACCACTGTTGTCTCTCAAACATTTCTGGGTTTTCAATGTTTGCTAAATCTTTATTACTACAATCCCACGCCATTGAACTAGGACACATACTAAATGTTGGGATGCCTTCCATTATACTTTCAGTAAGTCCGTTTGAATTAAAACCTACTACACACCACGCATTATCAAAGTCTGCTTGTAGTCCTGCGCCGCCTGATAATAATCCTGCGCCTTGTAAGTTGTCACTTAATTGTACATCAAAGTCTTTTAATATTTTTTGTTGTCTATCTATACGTGATGGATGCATACGTACTCGTATAGGTCTATCAGTATACTTTTTTATTTCATTTAGTGTATGTGTAACAAATCCTTCATAACTTCCGTGCTTTTTAAGTAGGTTTACTAAACTACTATCGCCCGGACGCTGTAACATTACTAAGACATAGTCACCTTTAGTGCGCCAATCTTTAACAACTAAGTCTTGATCTTTTTGAACTTGTTCCCATCTATCACTAGGACTGTTAGCATTACAATAGTCACCTTCGTCTCTAAAATAACTTGTCCAACTAAATCGATGATATGTTTTTCCTGGCTTACCTGGATCTGGGTCTGCCATATTTTTTCTAAAGACTGCACTTTCTGTTACAATATAAGGCTTTCCACAATCTTTCACATAGTTATATATGTGGCCGAGTTTGCGTTCTTTTTTACTTCCTGATTGGTTTGATTGTACAAGTACATCTGCACTGTTAATAGTTGCCTTATCAGCATATGGTACAACAGTCCAGTTGGTTGGTAATGGATGCCAACTCCATAGTAGTTCTTTAATTGCTACTACGTTCATTTTTAAAAAGTAATCCTGTTCGTGCTAAAAATTTATGTTTCTTCTTGCTACCCATAGTAGAGTGTCTACGCATTTCTAACGTTAGATCTTCAAGATATTTAAACCCATAATCAGACATTGTTTGAATCCAATAGTCTTGTGTATTTTCGTTTACATGATGATGGCCACCGTGTCCAACAGGAGCATAAGTCATAATTAAAAATTTACATTTTTGCATTGCTTGAATATAATTAGGAATGTATTCTTCGTACACATGTTCAACAAATTCAACACTCCATGCTAAGTCGTAACTTCCACCTACTGGCGCTGGTCCTTTAGTAAAGTCGTGTATGATAAATTTAGATTCGTTATAACGTTCAAGAGTATAGTCGCCATCAACTCCGTATGCATCAACATCTAAACTATTTGCAAGTTCAACCATACCGCCTGGTCCACAGCCAACATCTAACATTGATTTTACTTTTAGTTTATCTATTGCCCAACGAAGTGTTCCTTCATCAGTATGTGTTTTACCCTGGTGTCCGCCTAGGTGTGCTTCAAGTTCCATGCTTTTCTCTCAATGCCCGTTCTTTTGCTAATGCAAATCTTTTTAAGAATTTTTGTTGTAAACGTTCTTTACTTTTTCCTTTTGTGTGTACCATATGACTATTAATTCCACTATTATTAAAAGGACTTTTATTATCTTTTGGTGTTGGATTTAAATTAAGGAACGGACTTTGATCTTCAAAACCTAGTCGTAATTGATAAAATACCCAACTGTCGTGAGTTTCTCTTAAGTGTTCTAATCCACCCGTGTATTGGTTTTCAAAACTTGTAAGAAAATCTTTAGCAAATTGTGTGTTTAAATTATATCCCATTAATCCGCATTCATCATATTCTGCAGGTCTGCCTAGGTAACTAATTGCTTTATTGTCTGGCAATAAATTATCTAACCATTTATGATCAATCATATTGTGCATAAGCACGTCAGCATCTAACCAAAACAGTTTACCACTGTCGTGTAGTTTTGCTTCTTCAAATATAGCAAAAGTTTTATGTGCAAACTTAATACCTTGCCATTTAAAAGACTTACTACTGCCTTCTAACTTACGACCAACTTGACCATTATAGTGTGGATCTTCTTTATGTTTATTAATAAATTCTAGCAAAGGTTTACAATCATACAATGGCTTTAAACTTACACGTGGCTCTGGAAAGATGCCAATGTCAATGTCTTCTTCACTGTAAATTACAATGTTTACATCTTCTGGTAAACATTCTACCCAACTATTAATATTAACTTTGGAAGTTGAATTCCAATATGCCTTGTTTAGGCTAGTAACAAATGTATACATTAAACGGATGCGTCCTCCATGCCAGCAACTCTTAACTTTACAATATTAGTTATCTGCCATTGCTTTTGATCAAGGCCTTTTAAGACTCCTAACCATTTATTACGCATGAGGGCGAATTCATTTATAATTTTTTCATAGTCAACAACATCTGCTTCGCCGTCAACATATCTATCAACATCTCTACTAGACAAAGCACGTTGATAGTTTTCAAGATATTTTTTAAAATAAGCACTACGTAATCTACGTAGTTCAATATTAAGGTAATTGAGTATCGCTTCGATCTCTTGTAATTGATTAAAACGATGCTCAACTAAACCAGGCATAGCACTAGAAGCACGTTCAACGTTACCAGTTAATTTGACTTCATTCTTTGCATCATTTAATTCTGCTTCAAAGTATGCAATCGCATCTGGTATTTTGTTTATGTTTCTAGATACTTCACTATACCACATTATTCTTCCCAATCATATCCATCTTCGTCGTCGTGTACTTCTTCATCATCATCTAGATAATACTTTATTGCATTGTCTAGTATTGTACACGATCCCATAGACTCTATTAACACGTGATCGTCTGTGCCGTAGTCTGCTAATAAATCAACATAGCGTTCTGCGGCAGTCTCTACATGTTTCTTATCTAAATATTCTTTAAATAAGGTCCAAACTTCCTGTATTTGTTCTTCATTCATGTGCGGCTGTTTCCTCAATTTGATTATCAGTTAATGCTTCTTCTACATCATCTTCCTCGGTATTTACCAAAGGTGCTGTTTTGTCTGCATATTCCGACATAATCAAATCAAGTTTATCACCTACCATCCATGCTTTACGATAATCAATATGTTCTTCTCCGTTTAGATCAACATACTTGAGTCTGTTGCCTTGCTTCTCTAACAAGCCTTTTTTCTCAAATAATTCAATAAGACCACTGTAAGGATTCATACCTGTTTCGTATGGGATCTTTACTTGTACACCTTCAAACGGTTTTGCATAACGAGTTTTCATAACTTTACAGCCTGCACGTATACCACGTACTTCTGAAATCTTGTTACCAGCCTCGTCTTCTTTAAGTTTCATTTTCTTCATTGCAACAACAATACTTGATGCATAAACAAAACCTTGTCCACCACTAATCTTGTCATCTGGATCAAACATATCCTGTGATGCATATGTGTGGTTAGTACATACTAGTCCTACATTAAGTGAACCAATCATGTTAACTGTGTTACGAACAAGTGCAGTCAATTGCTTAGGCTTACGACCCATATCACCTTTCATATCACCTTTGTTAAACTGATCTACGTCTGTAGGTGTTAATAACATACCTAATGAGTCAACTACAAATAATACTTTAGGACGATCTTCCTCTGGCATTGCTTTATAGTCTGCTACAAATGTTGATACTGTTTTAGCAACATCATCAATCATACTCATGTTAAGTTTTAGTAGTTTTTCTTCTGATGTGTCTACATCTAATGCTTGTAGCCAACTTTCATCAAGTGCATTCTCTGAGTCAATTAGTACTACAAAGATGCCTTGGTCTTGTGCGTGTTTTACAATGTTACCAGAACAAAAGTAAGATTTACCTGCGCCTGATTCACCTGCAAATACAGTTACCTTACCTAGTGGAACACCTTTGTGGAAGTCGCCACTAATAAGATAGTTAAGTGCATATGAGCCTGTTGAGATCCAATCTGTAGGATCATTAAAGCCGCTACTCATGCCTGAGATGCTTTTAGTTAAGTCCTTACGGAACTTACTAACGTCGAACGATTTAGCCATAGTTACTCCTTGTTAAGCCAAAGTGTAGGGGAAATTAATCCCCTACATTATGTTGATTATTGTGCTTGACGATTTCTAATCATTGCTAGAATATCTTGTGCGCCATTGCCGTCTGCAGGTGCAGTTTCAGTCGCCGGTGCCGCAGGAGTTGCTTCTGCTACTGGAGCAGGTGCCGCTTCTGGTGCCGGTGTAGGTGCTACTGGAGCACTTTGACTTACTGCGGTTGCTTGTGGGCTTGCCGCCACCATTGGATCACCTGTACGTGCTTGCATCCCGCTTGGACGGAAGTACTGTGACCAACGATCTGCATCATAAGGTTGTCCGTCAACAGATGCTTCGAACATCTCTTGCATTACCTTTACGCCAATCTCGTCTGGCTTCTTAGGAAGGAAATCACCTAGATTAAACAACCCGTTTGTGTTTACAGCATTCATTTCTGCATCAACAAGTGGACGCTCTCTACGAGCCCAACTTGATGTTGAGTAATCAGCATAACCACCTTTAGATGTTTTGTTAAGACGGAAGTCTACACCAGCAGTATAATCTGTTGGTAATTCTTCCATGTCTGGATCCATAAGCGCCTGCTTAATGATTTGAAAAATCTGTGGACCAATAATAAAACGTCTAATTGGATTTTCTGGAGTAGCATCTTCTCCAATTGGGTTTTCAGTTACAAAGCCTTGGAATACGTATGAACGCTTCTTCCAATACTTACGACCCATATCTTCTAATGATGGATCTTTAAACCAACCACGTACTTCGTTAAGAATAGTACATGTTTCGCCATACATTTCCATACATGGAACTTGTACTTGTACAGGCTTACTGCCTGGTTCACCTTTAATGCTTGGAAAAGGTAATTTGATCATAAGTCTTTCTGTCCAGAAAAACGTATTATCTGCGTTACCATCAGGAAGGAAACGGAGTGTTGCACTCTGTCCTTCTTGCATATTCCAAAATGGGTAAATTGCGTTGTCGCCGCCGCCACTGCGTTGTCCGCCAGTGTTCGTTTCTTGAGATTTCAGTTTTGCTCTGATTTCTGCTAATGATGCCATAATAAATGCCTCCTATGTAATTGCCTTATAGCCTTTGTGCCTTTGTTTGTAGCACAGTTATTATTATATACTGTTTTACAAACTTTGTCAAGTCTTTTTTTAAGAAAAAGAAATAAAACTTATAACAGGACTATTATAGCCCTGCTAATTTGTAAAGATCGTTTTGACTAACGTCTAATTTTGTGTTCGAAGCAGGTCTTTCGCTCTCGCCTATGCCTGCCGCTCTTTTCATTGCTTCAATATCTGCTGTTACAGCCAGTGTAATCTTCTCTGGCTCATGCTCTGCTTCCATCTCTTGTACTGCTGGACCAGTCATTACTGATTCATACTTACTAAGTATTTTTTCAATAAATTGCTTTGCTGGCTCAATATACTGCTCACCATAGTCTTTTTCAACCATAGTTAGTACTGCTGTTTCGCCTTTTGGAAATGATCCTTCTTCTCTATCAAACAATGATAAAATCTTTTCTGGTAACGGTATGTTTTGGTCTTTTTCAAGTGTAATATCATCTTCGTCACTATCTGGATGATCTATTTTATCACCTTTTTTCTTACCGTCCATTTTTGCTTTACGTACTGCTTGTGCGTATGCATTACCTTCATCTGTTTCGTCTTCGTCGCCATCTTCTTTATCATCGATTGCTTTTTTCATTGGCTCTTCTTTGTCGCCATCGCCATCCATATCTAAAAAGTCTGGTTTTGCTTTTTCGCTAAACTGACCCATCATTTCATCAAAGCCTGCATCAATGTCTGCTTCTGATGGAATTGCTGATTCTTCTTTTGTAGTCTTATCGTTATAGCGTTTGTCTCCTGCTTTCATTTTTTGATATGCAGGTGTATTTGCTTTTTTATCAGCGTCAGTAACGTCCATTTTATCTGATCCGTTATCTTGCTTGTTGTCATCTTCTGCTTCACCTAATAAATCTTCTGGTCCTAATTCTTTCACTGCATTTGCCTCGCTTACAAGTTTATATATGTACGGGAACACACTTTTTAGTTCTTCATTGAACTGTTTAATAGTAAGTTGTGCAGTCCAATCAGTTGCTACATCTTCTGGTACTTCTTCAAGTACAACACTTGTAAAGTTTGTTGTTGCTTCTGTGTAGTGTGATTTGTTTTGAAGTTTTGCTACTGTACTCTTAACTGCTTCGAGACGCTCGTTAACAACATCCATATATCCTGCAAGACCTTCAGCCATGACACTGCTTCTTGACATATATGTTTTGAACTTACGTAGTTTATTCATTTCTTCTGATAACCCAACAATGTGTTTACCAAAGTCATCGTACATGTTGCCACCTTCTGCTACATGTCTTGCCATTGCTCTTGCACCGTTTAAATGTTTGTATGGATATTTAAAACGTTCGCCGTTTGCACTTTCAATGTAAATGCTTCCAATCTTTTGTGATCGTCCGCCTACTAATTCTTGGTTTATGCTTTCACTGTGTTTCACACAAATTCTTGCATCTGATATATTCTGGTAACTAGTTTTGCTAGTTCCGTACATTGTTGATTCTGTCATGGTGTTATCTCCGTTCTTATTAGATAAGAATTTGTAATCTCTCTTTTCTAAGTTTGACTTTTGTATGTCTCTTACTTCAAAATTTAACATTCTTTTCTTGGCAAATACTCTCATTTCTTTTAGAAAATCGTACCATTCTTTCTTATTACTTGCATCGTTTTCAGAAAAAAGTTTCTCACTGTACATTACTACAATACTTTCTTCATCTAAACTAACACTTACTTTGCCGCCTTGATTGCCGTATGCAAAGTCGTAAAAGCGAGATTGTCCAGGTACATTTGTAACTGCACCTTCTTGATTTCCGATTTGAATGTTTTTAAATCTACCACGTAGTTTAGAAAACAGTTCTTCGCCAATTTTGTCTAAGTCTTTCATGTTAATATTTATCAATAATTGTTACTAACGAAGATTGGCATTGGTTCTACATAATCTCCGTGCTGATCTGACTGATTAAACGTATCATAGATTCTAGGATCCCAATCCTTCAATACATCCATCATTCTAAGTGCTAATAGCGTTGCACTAATTAAATCGTCTGTTTGACCTAGTTTTGCATTATAACTTGACCCTGTGGCTACATAATTTTTAAGTTCACTTATCATAGGCTTACTATGCAGTATCATTTTATCGTTTTCGACCATGGTCTTTAGTCGACTACATGCTGTTACTTTGGTACCATGTGTAGTATTAAATCCTTTACGGAACTTACGTACATGCCCTTTTCTAATAGGTTCACTTACAAATAATCCGGGTATATTCTCTTCACCAAAGTCATTAATAACAATAAGTGCGGCTTCTCCTAATCCGTTGTTCTCAACACTCCAATAGATAGTACTTGCATCGCCAGTTTCTTGTTCAATATGCTTACATATATCTGTCATTATTCTAATTTGTGCAGGTATTGCTGTAGTATTGTGTTGCCATTCTGCTACCTGTTCGTAACTAGGTAATTCAAATACTTGGATAGCCGCATTGTCTCCACCTGTACCCATACTAGGATCAAGTGCAACTGCGTATGTAAACTCTCGACTAGGTTTTTTATACCAACGTGTTTGTCCCATATTAATAATAGGAGTGTCACCTTCTAGTGTGGCTAATTTAATTGAGTTAATTAAGGTTTCATCATATACTAAGAATTCGCAATCGTACTCACGCTTGAATCTTTCTTCACCAATACGTCCTAGTTCTTCTCTTTTCCATTCGTCATCTCTATCAGGATGCTCTTGCCAATAACTACGAAAACTATGAAATCCGTTTTTACCTAATTCGTTTTCGTTGCCATGTTCATCAAACTTATCTTCTGCTTGTTTCCATATAGTAGCAAATGTATCTTCATCCGAGTTAGGTGTTGATGTAAGAATAGCACGACCACCTGTTGCTAGTGTAGGTGATATTGATGTCCAAAAGTCTGTGGCAACATTAGGTTGTACAAATGCAAACTCGTCACAGTATAGTAATGATATGGACATACCACGTCCTGTGTTTCCTGTTGTAGTAGCACTTACAATTCTACTTCCGTTTTCAAATTCAATGCTACCTTTGTTATAGTTTGTAACCCCTGCTCTAATATGATCTGGACACATTTCATATCCATAACGAATACGTTGCATAATTTCTTGTGCGCCTGTATATTTGTGTGCCGCAATAAGAATGGTTTGATCTGGTACAAACATAGCATACCATAATAAGTAAATTGCCGCACAGGTTGTCTTTCCTGTTTGTCTTGGCAACATGTTAATATTAAATCTATAATCGTGATAACTTTGTAATAAACGTTCTTGATATTCAAATGGATCAAACAAAAGTTTACCTTTAACAGGGTGTTGTATGTATGCAAAGTTACGAGCAAAGTAGTCGTACCCAAGTTTCGTGTCGCTACATTTAAGTAACGCCTCTACTTGATCATTAGTAAATGTTTCTCGTTTATTGGCTTTTTTAATTAATACGCCGTCAAGTGATTTGCTCATAGTAATATTTACCGAAAAAAATAGGACCCGAAGGTCCTATTGAATAGTTTGGGGGGATTAGCCGCAGTGTGCCGCGAATAGTTTTTCGAATTTACCTTTACCGCAACCGTATCCGTCTTGTACTTTTTGGAACATTTCTGTTTTAGTACAGCCGCTTGCCATAAGTTTTTTCATTTCGCCTACACATCCTGATTCGTCAAAGTCATCTTCTTCTGCTTCAACTACTTCATCTGTTTCTGCCATTTTAGACATAAGTGCATCACGTAATGCTGATTGTAATTCTTCTACAGCCATTGCATTATCGCCGGCTTGAGCGGCCGCATATGCTTTCTTCTCACGGTTAATACCGCCTGATAAATCTTTAGTCATATAGTTATGATCTTTATAATCTTCTTCTGGTGAGTTGTCGTAGCCTGCTTCTTCTACGTCATCTTCCATATCCATGCCCATAATAGCATCTTTGTCATCACCTTTGTCCATGCCTGGCATATCTGGTGGTCCGTCCATTCCGTCCATGTCAATTGGTGGTGCCATTTTAACTAGGTCACGCATCTTACCCATATCTGGTGGTCCCATTGGTGGCATCATGTCTGGCTTCATTTCGCCTGCATCTGGTGCTCCGCCGTCACGCATAATTTGTACTAGGCGTGCAACATCATCTGCTGTTTCACCTGACATATTAATACTCATTGAAGCCGCTTCATTAATTTGCTTAACTTCTTTTGGTGTTGGGTCCATTGAATCTAAAGTGTTCTCTAGGTCCGTTAATTTTTGTAATAGATCTTTCATATTAGCCTCCTACAACTGCTTTAGTATTTTCTGAATCATCAATGTCTTTGCTTGTGCCTTGCGGCGCCGCTTCCATTGGATCTGTATTACGTTCTTTACGTGCTACTTCTAACTCTTTGAGTAAATCCATTACTCTGTTACCAGCAACACTATCTTGTGCTTTTGGATCTGCTTGTTCCATCTCTAAAGTATCAAGTCTTGTTTCGTAAGGTTCGCTATTTTTTGGTGCTTGGTATTCTTCTCTAGGATCGTTAGCATTTCTTACAATAATATAACTTTGGTCACATTCACAACACTTACAAATATAATCTTGTAATACTTGCGGAGTAGTTGGATATCCTACTTCTGCATCATAGTATGTAACTTCCATGTTTTGCAACTGTGGAAAATCTAGTGGTCTTTCTTGTATAGGTGTTTTCTTGCCATTTGACATTGATACAACATCAAACTTTTTAAGAGCAGTTTCAAGTTTATCTTGAAATCCTTCTGCCATATCGCCTGCAAGACCAATTTTAAATTCATAAGTCTTTTTAGACTCTGTTAATATTTGTGTAAATGTTTTCATGACGGTTATCCTCTATTACTATTTATCTTTATCCATATCTTTTAATCTCGCTAATAGACTGTTCCTATCAGTGACAATAGCGCCATGCCCGTTTACAATACCAGCGTCTTCTATGGGTTGATCTTTATCTTGTTTTTCTTTTTTAAGTTGTAAATCGATCATCTTTAATTTTTTATCCATTTTTGCAACTTTTGCATCTAATGATGTCTTAAGCATAGATCCTGCTACTTCAAATACTCTACCGCTATATCTACTTTCTACATTCATACCAAGATCCATTAAATCTTCATAACTTTGTAGTGCTTTATCTGCAATTTCATTCAATTCACTATCTGCTTTTTCGCCTAGTCCTTTGACACTAGGCAACGCACTAGCAATCTTATCAAACTCTGCTATATCACGCATAGTTTCTTTTTGCTCAGCAACTTCGTATTTCTTTTGTTGCTTTTCTTGATTAGATGCTTCATCGATAATTTTTTTCGAATCTGGTAAATCTAGCAAATCTTGTAGTTTCTTTGTCATTTTAATATTCCATTAACTGCTACTATTATTTATCGTTTGCCGCTATGGAAAATATCTTTTTCAGTAACGATTCTAAAAAACATACCCTTTTGTTTACACCATGCTCTAGCGGCTTCCCATTTTGCTTGATTTACAATCCATGCCGCTTGATTGTGTTTGCTACGCCCAAGTTTTTCTTTTAATGTTTGATTTTCAGGTTTAACTTCTATTATTTCAACTTTTCTACTGCCGCCTTTATTTGCATATGCAATAAAAAAGTCAGGCACATATATTGTATGCTTGCCAGTTAACGGATTTCTATAAGGAATTTTTACTGCCTCACTAGCCCATGCTTGAATATAAGCATGTTCATCACACATTTTCATAAACGCAAATTCCCAACTACTTCTATATGTAGGAGTTCTGTTTCCGATATACTTGTCTGGATTTTTTAGATTATATTTTCCTTGAGCAAAACGTCCCATGGTTTACACCACTATGTTTCGTTGCTCTTGCTTCGTGACCATGTCAGTAACTTTAAATCCGATAACACTTATTTTGGATCTATTATAATTTACAATTTCACCAACTAGACCACTAACTTGTACATCAGTTAATCCTTTAAGAGTATCTAATAAAGTGAATACATTTACTTCATCTATTTTCGCTTGTTGCAAAAGCACTGTAGCAATACCTGTTGCAGAAGTTTCATCAAATCCTCTTTTAAGAAAAAACCCTACTACAGAGTCAACTTGATTTGCACTATAAGAAATTGTTTCAGTAAAATATTTGTTGAAGAATTCTTTTGTTTCGTTTGAACTATCAACAGGTGTTATTTTTAAACTACTACTCATGAATTACGCTCCGCTTGTAAACTTGATTGATTACTTCCAACTGGGCCATTTGAACTATTTTTTGCCGCCGCTTGTAGTATCTTATCTTGATATAATGCACTAGTAGTATTTACTGTGCCTCCTACTGTTGAAGTAGTTGAAGCAGTTCCGCCATTGCCTGACTGTTTTGGAATACTAATATTACCTAATCCACTAACACCTTCTCTACCAATATTTGTAACTGTACGTTTCAAGATATTAAATCCTTCTTCTCGCAAGCCTTCTTTTGATAAACTTTTTGCATTTTTAAATGTATTAAATGCTGTCAATGCAGTACCTAAATTAAATTGTCCACCAGCAATGTCTCCAAGGACATCACTAATACCGCCTATAACGCCGCCGCCACCAAACAGACTGCTAGTACCGCCTCCACTTATTGTTAGTGGACTAGGAGTTTTATCATAATGAGCAGTTGCAAATCCTTTAGGACTGTTTTCACCTACTGGACCTCTACTGTAAAATACTGCTTCGTATGCTACACTAATTTGGTTTTGTGAAGGTGTGCTGTTATCGGCACTATCCATTTGATCGTGTGTAAGACCTGTAATTAACGGATTAACTAAAGTATATCCTAAGTATTCATGTCTTGCCATTTGAAAGATTGTAATTTTATTAAAGAAAGGTTCAGTATGATCATTGTCTAATCCATAACGATAGTTTTGTAATTCTTTACCTTGATATGTATTACGAGGATTGTATGGCGGAGAAATTCCTTCGCTTCTATAATTTCCATCTCTATAGTAGTATCTATAATATGCTTCCATCAATGTTGTAGTCAATCCCATATTATCATCATGGAATGTAATGTTCACTGGATCATATTCAATACTAGTCTGTAAATTCTTTTTACGATTATACATATTTTTAGTTGCAGTTTGAATACTAAACTTAGGTAAATCTGCTGACTTAACAAGCATATTAATTTCTTGTTTATGTCTTTGATCTAATTGAGGTATAACTTTTTGAGCACTTGCACTTAATTCAAATACAACATGATAAAGGAATTTAGTTTTTGGTGCAAGACGCATGCCGTCGTCTGTAAATAGTCTAGCGGCATGTTGATAGTCACCAAGATTGCCCTTAGGGTTAGAAGCACCCTGCAAAACATTATTTAAAAATCCGTTGAGTATATTCGCCATACAAATATTTATCCTCTAAAGAAAAGTGCGTATAAAATAAAAAAGGGTGACCTAAGCCACCCTCTTCTGAATACTATGGCAATGTTATAGACTTATTATAGTCCGCCGCCGCCTGTTACTAGACTATTAATAGTTCTACCAACTGCTGTACCAATTCCTTCACCTTGTGGTGATTGGATAGCATTGTCGTAACGCATTGCTAATTGAATAGTTACTGGTTCGTTTGAACTGTATGCTAGTGTGTTATAGTTTGCGTTTTGGATAAAGCAACCGTATAACTCAAATGTTTCTAGTACGTTTGGAGTATTTGCTCCGTTACCACCATCTAAGATTTCAATACGTGTTGTGTATTTGTAATCAATACCTGATGCCGCACTTGACTGTTCGAAAAAGTCAAACTGTTTCTGAAGTTGTTCACCAACAAGTTTTTGTACATTGTTGTTTACATCTTCACGCAAGTTAAGTGTAATTGGTTCCCAAGTAGGACGACCTGCTAGGTATGCTCTACTGTTGTAAATTGGGATTTCTAATTCCTCAAAGTTTACTGTTGGGCGTGTTACATCAATAACTTGTTTTGTTAATTCTGTAGTTGGTGTTGATACACCGAAGTTCTCAAGTGTCACTCTAAAGCGATACTGTAGTTTCGGCATCAACAAACCTTGTGTTGATGAACTACTATCGCTCGCTAGTGGTACTGTAATTTTTGAGAGTGTTGAAATTGCCATATCTTTTTGCTCCTGTTACAAGTATTTATCATTAACGAGCCCCATATTTCAGGGGCTCATTTTATGAATTATAATCCTGCAATCTCTCCTGTATTCTTAAGTCTAAGTGGAATGTAAATGAATTCCACAGCCTTAACTGGTTCAATTGCAATGTCTAAGTATAGTTCGTTTCTATCAATTCTACTAGGAGTATTGTTAGATTCGTCACATACTACAATGTAGTCATATAGTGCTCTACTACCAACTAACTCAAGCATTAGACTTTCTGCCGCTTGTTTGATTTCATCACGTGTGATTTTATCATTTGGCTCAAAGATATAAGGCTTAGCAAGTTTATTAAGTTGGCTACGCATGTAAATTACTAGTCTAGCAACGTTTACTCTATCTAATGCACTTGCATTTCTTGCTCTTGTTTTCTGACCGAAACAAACAAGTCCTGCGCCTGTAATAAATGTAATTGGGTTTACACTAATACCAAACAACGTATCACGCTGTCCTTCGTTTAGTGCAATTGAAACAAATTCGCCTTCGTTATCAATATACCCTGTTGCTGTTGCGTTAGTAATTCCACCACGTCTTGTTCCTGCTGGAGCAAACCATGGAAACGATACTTGATCGCTTAGTGCAATAGTTCTTAGCATCATGTGACTTGGCGGAACAACAACGTTGTTACCTGCGTTATCACTTGTGAAGCCCCATGGGTAGTAAACACCTAAGTATTCATCTCTACTTACTAGACCGTCGCTGTTATCTTCAACTGCAAGAGCAACGTTTGTGCCCCATTCGTTAATTGATGTAGCACTTGAATCTAGTGTTGCTGGTGAATCACCTACAACAAATGCTGTTAAGCCTCTGTCATAGTTTAGTGAAATCATTTCGCCAATTAGTTCTGGATACCCTGGTGCCGCCATTAAGTTAAACACTCTTGATTCATCATCTCGAATGTCTTGGTTGCTGTTAATCATTGATTGCATTGCTTGTACAACAACTGCTCTCTGTGCTGATTGACCAAACTTACCTGAACCGTCTGCATTATTTGCTGACTCAGTTACCCATCTGTGTGGATAGTAAGAATTCATTAATGCATCTGCTTGACGTCCGTTTTCACCTGTTGTATCAATATAGTTACGTACAAATTTCTTAACATTAAATCCGCTTCTGCGTGTGTTAAATAAAATCATACCTTTTGGATACAATGCTGGATCTGGAGCATCTGGATCTAAGAAGTTACTTGCTAGTAAATCTACAATAGTTGCTTCTTTACTAAGTGAACCTGCTGTTGACCAACGTGCATCACCAAACAATACACCATCTGATGTTGTTTGATCACTTGAATCTAATAACACCCAAATTTGTTTAGCATGTGACCAGCGATAAATTTCTGGATACTTGTCAATATTTGTAGTGTTAATCCAAAGGTCACCATCTTTCAATGCTGTTCCATCTGATTGTCCTGTTGCCGCTACTGGTTCTGTTGCACTTACAATTGGTCCGTTTGGATCAGTTTTATCACCTGCCGCATTCGCAAAGTACGGACTAGACGTATCTTGATAACCTACCCAAGTTGTACCATTGTGTACCATAATGTCTGCTTCGTCAACAATACTATTGTACCATAATGTTCCGTCTACTGCTAAAGCAGTTGGAGCACTTGAACTATTAGTTGCTGATAAAACTTTCCAGTTAGTTGCAATAAAGTCTGCACTTGTATCACCTGCTGGTGCAGTATATAAGTTTGCAGTATCTGTTGTACTAAAACCAATTTCTGCTAAGTGACCACTTGTGTCAGCAATTCTAAAATCACCACCTTTTGAGTGTGAAATTACAACTCTGTTTTGTGAGTCAACACTTGCACTTACATTTGTAAGTCCTGCTGAGTTAATTGCACCTGCAATATGATCAGCATCACCTGCATCACCATCAACTGCCTGTGAAATTGTTACTGCACTTCCTAGTGTTGCACTGCCTACAATTGACTCTTGAAGAGTAAATGATGCTGTACCACTAGATGCTTGTGTAGTTACTGCACTTGAAGTAATACTTGTTGCACCTGTTGAATTGCGTTTGTACACTTTAAAGTTTCCTACTAAATCAGATGCTTCAGCATCGTTTGATTTAATATAAAGACTTGATGTTGCAAGATTTAAACCGCCGCCTGCTTTATCAAGTGTTGCTAGAGCCGCTTGGTTTGAACTAAAAATTGGAACATCTTTTAAGTCCCATAATTTAGTTGCATCATTCCAAACTTTGATTGCCCATTTAGCACCTTTATTTGGTGTAGTAGTCTTTGCCCAAACACTTCCTGTTGGACGTGGAGTTGTATCGCTTGCACCAAACTCGGGAACACTTGTATGAGGAGCAATATTCAACGCTGGTGCCGCATATGTTCCTGCTACAAGACCCATGTCGCCTAGTGCGCCTGTGCCTTCTGCTAGTACAATGTTAACACCTGTTGAGTGTAATCTTAATATATCGTTAGCCGCTTCAACTGTTGCTGTAACACCACTAATGCCTAAACCATTAATTACTGCCGCCAATGCTGTTGCGTCTGTTGCGTTTGCTGTTACTGTTGTACTGTTAAGAGTAAAAGTCAAACCTGAAGTTGTTGTTGAACCAGCAACACCTGATGTTGTAGCCCAACTTGCTTTCCATGCGCCAGTTCCTACTTCAACCCATGTACCACTTTCATTTTTGTAGTATAGTTTGTGTAGTGTACTTGCCGCTGTAATAGCATATTCGCCTACTCCGCCTACTGACGTTTTTGGTGCGCCTGTTGCAACTTCGCCAAATAGTCTAGTTGCATCTGTAATTACTAATGGCTTTTTATATCCAAACGATTGTCCGCCGAGCGTTTCTGCTCCTGCTGAATTCCATTCAAAGATACCATATACATTACTTGCTGTATCTACCCAATATGTGCCATTCGTTGGGTTACTTGTTGGAGCCTCTGCACTTGCTGTTAACCCACTTAGGTCAATGCCTGCTCTAACTACATATGCTCTGTTACTTACACCTAATAGTGAGTAAGCCGCTTGTAGTCCATATTCATTAAGTTCACCTGCATGTATCGGATTGTTGTTGGTATCCGTATAAAATTTTGGTTCGCCGAATGTTTCTACTAAATCTCTTTGTGAGGTAACCAAGTAAGGTTTACCTGCATTTGCCGCTGTTGTTCCTGGTGCTGTTCCAGTCCCGCCGCCATTTTGTTTATCTTGTGCGGTAGCAACAAATATCATTGGTACGGTGCCTGGTTCGCTGGGCGTGTAAAAACTTTCGTCTATTACTTTAACCTCAACACCTGGTGATGATAATGCCATTGTGTTTCTCCTTAATAAAAGTGTTCGTAGTATTTATATGAATTGAAATTAAATTGCCTATAATAGTACCAGAAAAAGGCACCAAAAAGGTGTGGTAAATACAGTATGAGACCTTTATGTGATTGTAAACTACGACCTGCGGCTATAAACTATAAGAAAGCCGGAAAAACGTACTATCGAAAAAAGTGCGAAACATGTTTACGTAATGGTCCTAGACATGGTATTCCTAAATGGAAACAACGTGGGTATACAAAAAAAGACAGTTGTGAGAAGTGTGGGTTTAAAAGTAATCATCCTGAACAGTTCAATGTTTACCATATTGACGGCAACTTAGATAATTGTTCAGTATTAAATTTAAAAACTATATGTGCTAACTGTCAACGTATTATGCAGAAACAAGGTGTTCGTTGGAAACAAGGAGACCTTTTACCTGACTTTTAAGTTCGTCAATACCTAAGTCGTTGTATATAATATTATTAAAATCAACGTTTGCCCAGCGCCATTCAGACTCATGTACATCTTTAGGTTCAACACCAATGTCTTGATACATACGCATCCATACAGGATCTTGTCCACGTCTTACACGCCATACTTCGCCGTGTATGCTCTTAATCATATTTGCTTCATTAGGAAATCTTACGTCAGGAATAACAAAGTTCTTTTTAGGATATTTTACAAGTTCTTGTTTAACTAAACTTACCCAAATGCTGTCATCAAATCCATGTCGCATACAGTCAGTGCCAAACTCTTGTAATACTAGTCTAGGAGTAATTGTGCGTCCTGTTTCTCTAGACCAAAAGTCATCTTGTGTTTCTCGCCATTCTCTGCTTTCTACAGTATCTCCTTCAAGCATAGCACGATCCCAATTGAATACTGTTGCTACACCATCTTTTAATTTATCAGCAAAACTAAGTTTTGTAAATCCATATTCTTCAACTAGTATGTCGCCGACTGTTCCTTTGCCACAGCCTATAAGGCCGCATATTCCTATAATCATAATTTAAGTTCCGATGTTCCGCCGCCGACAGTCCCCCTAGCAAAGAAATTAAATGCTAAACTGTATCGTGGAGTTGTTGTTAGATTTGGGGTAACCATATGTTCCAAATGACTTGGAAATAACACTAGATCGCCTGACCTAGGTGATACATAAAATTCGTTCGTATTGTATTGTGTAGGTTCTTTAAAAGATACCCTTACTGTGTCATGAAATAAGTTATAGTATAAATGTGACTTTTGAAATACAATATCTCCAGCATCTGGTTCATTTTGTATATAATATACTCCACTTAACATAGCATTGCTGTGCCAGTGTAGAGTATTTTGTTCATCCTTTACATGTCTATTAATCCAACTATTTTGCATTTCAAATTCTACATCATCATTTATTTTTAATTCTTCTTTTGTAAACACATTACAAGCATTTTGAATTTGTTCTTTAAGTGACGATAGTTGAGGACTATTTAAAATATATTTGTCTGAAGTATGATCATGTCCAGCCGCTTCGTCTGGATAATCTAAGTTTTCAATCCATGTCATTGTTTCAGCATTAACTGATCCTATATTTGCATAAAATAACGGAATTGAAAATAACGGTGTGGTTTGATATTTCATATAAAAGTCCTAACTGAATTTTGTCCTATTCTTCCTTTTGGAAAATAATTAAAAGCCAAACTATATCTATCTTGTTTATCCAAACTCTTAGCAACTGTATGTTCTAAATGGCTAGGGAAGATTAATACGTCACCTGTCATTGGTTTTACTGTCCATTCACCTGAAGTATATTGACTCCAGTTTTGTTTTGTATCTGGACGTATATGTTCAGGAAAACTGTTCAAGTGTTGCCTGTTCTTTTTAAACGTAAGAGGATTACTAGTTGGTCCTACATCAGGATAATATACTCCACTAATTACAGCATTAGCATGATTGTGTAATTCTATATCACTACCAGTGTTCATTTTATTAATCCAACTAGTAGTAAGTTGAAATTCAACATCGTCAATAACATCTAGTACTGTATAAGCAAAATAATCTACTGCACGTTTAATTAAAATTTGTAAATTCAATAACTTTGGTTGGCTTAATACATCAAATCCTCTTTCTGACTCAGGCAAATGATCTTCGTTACCATACTGAGCAACTGCGCTATTTGGATAATCTAAACGCTTGAGCCATGCAAGTGTAATAGGATCTAATGGTCCTAAGTGTGACTTTAGAAGAGGTGTAGAGAATAAAGGTGTTGTTTCATAATGCATAGTATAATAATACTATCTATTATGTTGTTTGTCAAGTACTTTTTGATATTCTTTTTCAAAGCCTTCTTCGTACTCGTACAATGGCGCACCATTGCTACCTGCAACCCAAAGTCTTTTAAAATAACTATTTGCTGAACTTAGTACTGTTTGTTCGGTTGTATTGAGATGTCCTTTGACTAACCAAAAAAGCCTATAGGCTTCTTTAAGTTCATCTTGATCCATTAACCAATCAAGAATCCGTATCCTGCTCCGCCGGATACTTGTTGTGATACTTCCATTTCAAGTTTTTCTAATTCTGATTGTGCTTCTGCTTTAAGTGCATCACCGTTAAGTGAACTACCACCTTGTGGGCCTGCAATTTGTGCAAATTTACTACGTGCTTCGCCTAACATAAATTTACATGTTGCTAGTGTATAATCTTTAATCCACTGACTTGCAAGATAATCTGATAATAAGTTTTCATCTGCTCTATAATTATAACAAAATAATAATAGCGTTTCTTGTGTGCGTGGTCTTTGTAGCATCGTAAGTTCTTTTGTAGTCGTGTTCCATTTAAATTCAATATATGATCCAAACATACGTCCTACTAATTCTTGGTGTTGACTGAACATATCATATGTTGCTAATCCACCCATGTTTGAACTTGATAACAAATATGTATTTGTATATGCCATGTTAAATGGTTCAAACAAAGTACCGCCGTCACCGCCTCCTGAGCGTGATCCTATTGAACGTCTAAATATTTTTCTTACTTCAATTACATTATCAGGTAGTACATAAGTATTTTGATCAGTCACTGTTGGCATAAACATGTATGACTCTTCTACTGAATTATCACTGCGCTGTCTAAATCTTGACAATGCTTTGCCTAGAGCAGTCTCATAATGAATTGGGTCAAGTTCAACGTCTATCATTCCGCCACCTAATAGTGCGTAAACGTAGTCATAAACTTCTTGTTTTTTAGTTGCTAGTGTAGCCATATGTATAGTCTCCATTAGTATTTATCGATAGTTGTCTCTTACGATAAATATGTGTATGCCGAGACTATCCTTATATAAACCAGAAAAGGGCAATGACTATCATTTTATGGACAAACAGATCCATGAAATGTTTACTGTGGGCGGAACAGATATATTCGTACACAAGTATTTAGGCCCAAATAATCCTGAAGAGATTGATGCAACTGCTGACCAGCCTCGCTATAATGCTGTTGCAACAACTAACATACAAGACATGCTATTCCTTGAAAACAGGGATAGAAAATACGATCCAGACATTTATACAATGCGTGGTATCTATAATGTACAAGATATCGATTTTGATATGAGTCAATTTGGTTTATTTTTACAAAATGATACTTTGTTTATGACTATTCCAATTAACGGAAGTGTTAAAACGTTGGGCAGAAAAATTATATCAGGGGACGTAATTGAACTTCCTCATTTAAAAGATGAATACGCTCTTAACGATCACAGTGTAGCATTAAAAAGATTTTACGTTGTTGAGGATGTAAACAGAGCCGCAGAAGGATTTTCTCCTACATGGTATCCACATTTATATAGAATAAAATTGAAACAAATTGTTGACAGTCAAGAGTTTAAAGAAATATTAGATTTACCAGCACAAGAAGGTTCAAGTGATACATTACGTGATGTATTATCAACCTACGAAAAAGAAATGCAAATTAATGACGCAGTAATTGCACAAGCAGAAGCAGATGCTCCTAAGTCAGGTTATGATACAGGACACTATTATACACTAGCAACTAATGATGATGGAACTGTTGCATTAAAAACTGCTGACGAAACTGATATAGATGCAAGTAACATAGGTGTTCAAGCAGGCGATATAAGTGATCGACCTGATAGATCAGGTTATCAAGGATACTTACTAGGAGTTGAAGGCAATAACGGTGCTCCATACGGAATGGGTATTAGTTTTCCAACTACGCCAGTTGATGGAGATTACTTTATGAGAACAGATTATTCACCTAAAAGATTATTTAAGTACAATAACAACCGTTGGATTAAAATGCAAGACGGTATACGTGTTGACCTTACAAATACTGATACACGTAATACACAAAAAACTACATTTATTAATAACCCAGCGCAATCACAAATTGGTGGCGAAACAGTTAAAGAGAAACAAAGTCTTTCAAAGGCACTACGTCCAAAGGCGGATAACTAATGGAACATTTTTATGATGGTCAAGTAAGACGGTATGTTACTCAAATGGTAAGACTAATGAGTAACTTTTCGGTCAAAGACGGTAAGGGAAATTTAACACAAATACCTGTAACATACGGTGATCTTACACGTCAGGTTGCAAATATTATACGCGATAATACTGAAAACAAAATACCTAGTGCACCACGTATTGCTGTGCATGTAACTGGCATGGAAATTGACAGAGAACGCACAAGTGATGCTAGTTATGTTAGTAAAGTTAATATTAGAGAACGTGCATATGATACTGACGGCGAAGAGTATTTAAATTACGAAGGTAAAAACTATACTGTTGAACGTTTAATGCCTACACCATATAAGTTAACATTTAATTGTGATATTTGGTCAACTAATACAGATATGAAATTACAAATATTAGAACAAATATTAGTATTGTTTAATCCTAGTTTAGAATTACAAACTACAGATAACTATATTGACTGGACTAGTCTAACTGCGGTTATGTTAGATAGTGTTACTTGGAGTTCAAGAAGTGTACCTGTAGGTGTTGATAGTGAAATTGATGTTTCGACACTAACATTTAGTACACCAATTTACATTAGTCCTCCAGTTAAAGTTAAAAGACTTGGTGTAATTACAAACATTATAACAAGTATTTTTGATGAAAATACAGGAACATTAGACTTAGGATTAAGTATGCCAACACTGAATTCATATGATGATAGTGTTGTGCCTGGAGTAGTAGACAAAGACGGAAATCGTTCAGTTGAAACTACTGCGGCTAAACATGTAGTTGGAACTAATTATCAAGATTACGGTATATATGTACAGGGCACATTAGCACAAATAGAAAGTCGTGGCATAGTAGGTGCTACTAATTGGAGACAAATATTAGACTCACATCCTGGACAATATCAAGACGGTATTAGTAGAATTTACTTTACAAAACTTAATGAAGAAACACACGAAATTACTGGTACAATTAGTATGAATCCTATGGATGAATCACAATTGGTTATTGATTGGGATGCCGATACATTTCCAAGTAATACTATTATACAAGGTCCTACTAGAAACAATAATCAATGGACAACTATTGATTACATTATTGATCCACAAAAAACTGTACCAACGTCAGTAATGAAAGGTTTAGGTGGTAGAATATTATTGTTAAATGATATTGGTGACGAAGATAACTATGACGGTGCTGATGCATGGAAAGGCACAGCAAACGAAGATCTAGTTGCTAAACGCAACGATATTGTTGAATGGAATGGTATAAAATGGGAAGTTGTGTTTACAGCATCTACAACTAAAGAAGTTACATATACAACTAATCTGAAAACAGGCATTCAATATCGCTGGGACGGCGAAGAATGGCTATTAAGTGTTGAGGGATTATATCCAAAAGGTACCTGGCGAATCGCTCTCAACGGCTAATTATTTTTATGAACAAGATAATTTGCAGTGGAACTCTGTTCTACAGTCTCGATACAAAGCGTTTTCTTTTATTACATCGTACTCAAGGTAAGACTAAAAACCAGTGGGGATTAGTTGGAGGTACTGGAGAAGGTAAAGAAACTCCATGGGAAGTTTTAAAAAGAGAAATTAAAGAAGAATTAGGATTTTTACCTAAAATAGAAAAAACAATTCCTTTAGAAACTTTTATTTCAACTGATCATCAATTTCAATTTCATACATATTTGTGTGCAGTAAAAGAAGAATTTATTCCTAAATTAAATACTGAACATGATGGGTATGCTTGGGTTAATAATGGTAGTTGGCCTAAGCCATTGCACCACGGTTTACGCAATACCCTACAAAGTAAAATTAATCAAAGTAAGTTAGAAACTGTAACAAAAGTTTTGAATTTGCTTGACAAAAATTAGATAGTAAGTTATAATAAAATATGAAGGTCTTAGTAATCGGCGATGTAATAATTGACAAGTATGTGTACGGCACTAGTTCGCGAATTAGTCCCGAAGCACCAGTGCCTGTAATTACATATATCGAAGAAAAAGAAACATTAGGCGGTGCAGGCCTTGTATATGAAAATTTAAAAAACTTAGATGTAGATGTTACGTTGTTTGAAATGGATCAACCACGTAGTGTAAAGACACGTATCATGTGTGACGGACATTATATTACACGTATAGATGATGACAAGCCGGCAAGCGGAGGAGAAGTGCTTAAGAAAGTACAATCAACAGATTTTTCTCAGTATGATTATGTTGTGCTAAGTGATTATAACAAAGGTGTATTAGACGAAGCAAAAGATATCATTGCACACATTAACAAGTATAATTGTAAAGTAGTTGTCGATCCAAAAGAAAATGCTTGGTTCTATGAAGGTGCTTGGTTAGTAAAACCTAACTACAACGAATTTCATGACTTAGGATTTGATGAATGGCAGGGTAATATTATTACAACTAATGCTGGCGAAGAAGTTATTGCACACATTGATGGTAAAAACTATGAGATTGAAGTAGATGCTGTTGAAGTATCAGACGTAACAGGTGCAGGTGATTGTTTTATGGCCGCATTTGTTTATGGTCTTACAAAAGGTTACACACATAAAAAATGTTTAGAAATTGCAACAAAAGGTTCAACTGAAAGTGTAAAGCATAGTGGCACATACCAATTATTAAAAGAAGATTTAGAAAATACTATTGTGTTTACTAACGGCTGTTTTGATATATTGCACACAGGGCATTTTGAATTATTAAAAGCGGCTAAAGAAAAAGGTGATAAACTTATTGTAGGGCTTAATGATGATACTAGTGTACAAAGATTAAAAGGAAAAAACAGACCTATAAATCCTGTAGAAATACGTAAAAAGCAATTAGAAATTTTATCTTGGGTAGACGAAGTTATTGTGTTTAGTGAAGACACACCATACAATTTAATTAAATCATTAAAGCCAACCTTGATTGTAAAGGGTGGCGATTATAAAGTTAACGAAGTAGTAGGACACGACTTAACTAGTGTATACATTGTTCCTACAGTTGAAGACTTTTCAACTACAAGTATATTAGAGAAAATAAATGAGTGATAAACTAAAAATATTAATTACAGGTCCTGACGGATTTATAGCAAAGAATTTAAAAAAATACCTAATGAGCAAGGGGCATGGTATTGCTGAATATGATTTTATAGAAAATGTTGTACCTGATTGCAGTCAATTTGATAAAGTTATACATATGGGTGCAATATCAAGCACAACAGAACGCGATGTTGAAAAAGTTTTAAAACAAAATTTAGACTTTAGTCATAGATTATTACAAGTATGTGATATGCAAGGAGTTGATTTAATTTATGCATCAAGTGCTAGTGTATATGGCGATGGTCAAAAATTTAATGAAGATGCTCCTAAGCAACCACAAAGTCCATATTCGTGGTCAAAATATTTGTTTGATCGTAGTGTAGAAATGTTAACATGGGAAGATTATAAATGTAATATCAAAGGATTACGTTTCTTTAATGTATACGGAGAACATGAAGAACACAAAGGCGACCAAATGAGTGTGTTTCATAAATTTACAAAGCAAGCAAAAGAAACAGGAAAAGTACATCCATTTGAGGGTAGTGATGAATATTTACGAGATTTTATATACGTAGGAGATGTATGTAAAATTATTGAAAAAATGATGAATATTGATGAAATGGGTATATGGAATGTTGGTATGGGAGAAACAACTAGTTTTGGTTCTATTGCTAATACTATTGCAGACAAATATAATGCAACTATAGAACCTATTCCGATGCCCGAAGCATTACAAGGACAATATCAAAAATACACATGTAGTGATAATACTAGACTTTTAAAAACAATAGGCGACTTTAAATTTACAACACCTAAAGAATGGATACAAAATGCTTAAATTAGGAAATTTAGAATTGCATCAACTATTTTCAGTTCCTGTTGGTATTGTACGTATGCCTAAGTTAGATAGTAAAACAAAAGAAAAGTTAATTAATAATAAAGAAGTTGTTCAAAGACCTAATTCAAATTCGCCAAACGATACATTAGTATTATTAAATGATTTCACACAACTTAAAAACGATATTACAGATCAAGTAAATTCTTTTGTAAAAGGTTGTTTAGGCTATTCAAATGCATTAGATTTTAAAATGACTAATAGTTGGGTTAGTAAACAACCACCAGGTGAACAAGTTTATATGCATAATCATGCAAATAGTTTAATAAGTGCTGTGTACTATTTAACAACTCCAACTAACTGTGGTAGACTTATTGTACATAGACGTAAACATTATGATAATGTTTTTAGTGAAACAGTTGAAATTCCTGTAGAAAATTATACTCCAGTAGCCGCATCGGGATGGCCATTTGAAGTAGAAGAAGATATGTTAATTATGTTTCCGAGTAATTTAGAACACAGTGTAGAACCTAATTCTAGTGATACAGACAGATATAGTTTAGCAAGTAACTTTTTTGCTTTTGGAGAATTTGGTTATAATAAAGTAAAACAATTGGAGATTAAAGAATGGAACGATTAGAAGGTAAAGTAGATAAAGGTTGGGGATTCGAATTAATTTGGGCAACCAATGAACACTACTGTGGTAAAATGATGGTGTTTACTAAAAAAGGTAATAAATTTAGTATGCACTTCCATAAAGAAAAAGACGAATCATGGTTTGTAAATGAAGGAAGTTTTATTGTAAGATGGATTGATACTAAAACTGCAACACTGTTTAGTCAAACACTTACACAAGGAATGACGTGGCGCAATAAACCTTTATTGCCACATCAATTAGAAGCACTTGAAGACAACAGTAGTATTACTGAAGTAAGTACTGCTGATAGTGTGGAAGACAATTATAGGCTTATACCTGGTGATAGTCAGGAAGGCTTAATGGAAGAATTAAAAGGAAAAGTAGCAAATGAGCAATCCGAAGATAGTATGGAGTGACGATGTTAATGTCGACTTTTATAAACCAGATTATATTGCACCAAAGTGTGTAGTTGGTTTAGATAGAGATGGTGTTATTAATGTAGACATTGGAGATTATGTTTACAAAGTAGATGACTGGGAATTTGAAGAAGGTAGTTTAGAAGCAATAGTTAAACTACGCAAACTTGGACACAAAATAGTTATTATTACGAACCAAGGCGGTATTGAAAAAGGTATCTATACCGAAGAAGATGTTGAAAAAGTACATAATCACATGTTTGAAGAACTAGGTAAAGCAGGCTGTCCAAGTATAGACGGTTTATATTATAGTGCAAGTAGTCATAAAACTGATATGTATGCAAAACCAAATGCAGGAATGTTTAAGCGTTGTGAAAAAGAAGTACCTCATGTAAAATTTAACAAAGGTTACTATGCTGGCGATAGACTTCGTGATTTAAAAGCCGCTATGAAGATTGGTGCTATTCCAGTAATTATACGCACAGGTCATGGTAAAGAAACAGAAGAATTAGTTATGAAACGTTTTTCATATCGTGATATTAAAAAGAAGTGCTTAGTGTTTGATAACTTAGCCGCATTTGTAGACTATTTAGAAACTGCACATTAATGATAATTGTAGAAGATAACTTAGTATCTCAAGAATTACAAGATTATTATCATATGCTTGTATTTGGTAGTGTGAATGTTAATGCCATGCTACCGTTAGTATGCAAGTACGAACCTACTGCTTTTGAAGGCGATTCAATACCTATTAGTTTTGAACATGTTCTCAAAAGCAGTACTAAACTTACAGAACATTATGGCAACTTTAGTAAAATACCTCAAGTTGTGTGTTCAAAATTAAATATAAATTTTATAGATATTATAGCGGCAAGACTTTTTATAACAGTACCGCATAAAACAAAACTTGAATACTATGCTCCTCATACAGACAGACCAGAAGAACATTTAGGTCTAATTTATTATGTCAACGACAGCGACGGAGATACAGTATTCTTTAAAAACAAAGAAATCATTAAACGTGTTTCACCTAAAAAAGGACGCATAGTTCTATTTGACGGAAATACTTTTCACTCAGGTGGATTCCCAACAGATAATCCCCGTTGCATTGTAAACTTTAATCTTTACGCTTGAGCCTCTGACCAACGTAGAATGATGTTGGCTTCAACATCTGTACCAGTAGTTTTAAACACGTTAATCGCTAATACATCAGGACCATTTGGAAAAGTACCTCTACCACCTAATGTGGTATTTGTAAGTTCTTTCAACTGACTTAAATCTAAGTCTGCTCGAGCACCTGGTTGTGCAATAAATGATAGAACTGTTTCGCCTGGTTGTCCGTAGGGTGGTGAACTAAATTCAAGTGTAATAGTACCACTACCTGCTACTAAATCACCATTTGAAGCATTATTAAATTCAACTTCGTAATATTCAGTACCAGCAAAATCAAGTAATGTAATTTTGTTAATAACTGTGTTGGCAGGCCAACTTGGTGATGCACTTGTTGAACTTACTGCTGTGCCGTCTCTACCACCACTTGCTTCCCAACTTGCTTTATTAATGTAAGCAAAGTTAGCATTAGCCAAATTACCATGTGATGTAATAGTCGATGCATTTGATGTGTTTTGGTTAATGTTACCACTTAGTGTTTGTGAAAGGAACAAGTATCCGTAGTTAGATGTAGCAGAAATAAATCCGCCATCAATTCTAGTGCCAGTTCTAATATTATTACCACTAATTGTTTTACCTAATACTGGATCTAAACTTTCAGATCCAAATGTTGCTCTAAAATCTGTACCACTAACATAAAGATATCTACTACCGTTTCTTGATCTATATTGTCCTGAATCAAGTACAGCGTTAATGCCTGCTTGAGAAGTTAAATTTGATGTGGTAGTTGATGCACCAGTTGACCATGTAATACCACCACCTGACGCAATTTGTGCAAAACTTGGCTGTCCACCTTGTGCAAGACCTGCTAGTCCTGTCCAACTAATCAATGCTGGGTTAGTAGGATAGTTTTGTGGATTTAAAATACCTTCAATAACAATAGTACCTGATGCGTTTGCTTCTGATGTAACTTCTAGCGAACTTAGTAGCAACTGCGCTCTGTTTAGAAGTTCTCTATCTCCTAAATCACCAATAATAGCATTACTAACACTTGGTGCTAGTCTAATCATAAATGCGGTTTGTCTTACATTAGTAACTGTTAGTGCTTGTTCTGTGTATGAGAAAATATAACCACGATCTTCATCAAATCCACCGTCTGTAATAAACGCTGAACCCCAATGTGATATAAGTGGAGTACATGTATTACTAATTAAAATTACACCTGTTCTAGCATCATGAGCCGCCGCGCCGCCAGCAGTATAACTACGTGCCGCACCTGCTTGGAAGTTTGTAAGTGTTGCAGATCTTGTACAACCTGTAATAGAGTTATTTGATTCATCTCTTCCTGTAAAACTAATTAATTCATTGTCAATATAAACTGTACCGTTTTCTGGAAAGAAGGCAACAGTTTCTAACGGAATTGAAGTTTGTGTTGCATCAATATCTTCTTTTAATTTACCATTTTGACCTTCGTTAGTAATTTCATAACGAACAGGCAAGTTACCTGAACGCATATATGCTTCTGTGTTTACGTTAGAGTTTCTAATTCTATGTCCGTATACAAAGTTACCGTCGGCGCCACGTACCATATAATCAATAAAACCAGCACCATACCATGAATATTCAATCCCGATCATCTGCATCTTAGCAGGGTCAAAGTTGTATCCACTTGGACCAGTGCCGTCCATTCTATCTAAGTTCCAATCTTGTTGTCTAATTTTTTTATCAGAAACTAAACATACCTTAGTACCTACTGCCGCATTTACTCCACGATAGTCTGGTGTAACTGTCATTGACGTTTGTGTTGCAATACCGCTAATAACATGAGTCATTCCTCTAATAACAATTCTATCGCCTGCTTTAAGTTGATCTCTAAATCTAGTGTTTGTACCTGTAACTGTGTTATTATCTGGTAAAATGTTTGCTGTACCTGAAATTTGCTTAGTTGAAGTACGCTGACAACATTGTAAATTAACACCGTCATATTCCCAATAAATTCCGTTTTGATCATCAAACACCCCTGAACGTACAGTAGCACCATGCCACTGGAATGTTGACATTTGAGCACCAAAACTTAGCACTGCTGATGTGCCACCTAGTCTGTTTAATGTGTTTATAACTTGAAATGTACGTTCGTCAATAACATCATTTACAGTATATGTTCCGTTGTATCCTACTGTTTCAATACCAATTAGTTTTATTTTTGCACCAATTTGCAAACCGTGATCGTTATCATCACATGTTACAGTAATTACTGATCCTACTTCTACGCCATCTGCTGTACATGTACGCAAGTCGTAACTTGGTGCAAACAACGCACCAGTAGTATACATAATACCTTTACCTGACTGATATCTAATATATTTTTTACTTTGACGTATTGCTTGTGCGCCGTGTTGCGGACCGCCTGTTCCTAATTGTACACCGCCATCAAATGGTCTGTGTATAAAGAAACTGTCTGGTCTTGGATAAACTGTACCGTTAATATTATCACCTACCGCATCAATTGCTCCTGCCGCTCTAGCAGTAAATGTAAGTGCTGTCGGACTTGGTATAGTAGTTGCAATAAATGATCCTGCCGCTAAATCATGATTGTTACTTCCGTCATCTGAATCAACTGTTGTAATAAATGTATCACCTGGAACTAATCCATGTGCTGAATCAAAGTTAATTCTTAAAGTACCTAATGCACTAAAACTAATATCTAATGTAGTTGCAAGTTGTGCAATAGTTGGTGTATCAACTGTTACAGTACTGTAAAGATCAAATGACGTTCCTGCAAAGGCTTCACCAGTTGCTGTAAATGTTAATACAGCACCCGAACTATCAACAGTATCTACAACTACAATAATATCATTTGATGCGGCTTGACCGCCTAAATTTTCGCCACCAATTTTAATTTTATCACTTGGATTATAGTTGCCACCGCCAGCATTCTGACTTACTGTGTATGTACCAATAGTACTATCAGCACTTGTGCCGTCTCTTAAAATATCAAAACTTGCACCATTACCTGTTGCACCTGCTACGGTTGCAGTTACATTAGCAAATGATCCAACATCAGTACTTGCTGAACCTGATGAACTAATTGCAGTTATGGCTCCTGAAGCATCTACTGTTGATATAGTAACTGTTAAGTCGTTAGTTGGAGTTGCACCTGCTAAAGTGTTACCTAGAATTTTAAATGTCTGACTTGGATAATAATCTTGGCCACCACCTGCAACTGCTGTAGTATAACTACCGCCTGATAATGAAACGTTAAATGTTGCTCCACTACCAAGTACATTGCCTGCGCTTTGTCCAAGTAATTCTCCGGAATTAGCCGCAGTACCTGTTACTGTAAATGTTAAAATAGTTCCACTACCGTCTACAGTGTCAACTGTAATTGTACAATCGTTTGCTGGTGAAGCCCCGCCTAAGTCAGTACCTAAAAATGTAATTGTTTCTGTAGCAACGAAGTTTGCTCCTGGGGAATTAAATACTGCTGAATAAATCGTACCTTGTCTAGTTATATCAAAGGATGCACTTGTACCCGAAGCACTTGCTGTACCGCTTACAGCATTATATGTTTGTTGTCCGTCTGGTGCTGTACCAGTAGTTGTAAATCCGGTAATTCCACCAGTGCCGTCAACACTTGTAATTTCGATAATTGCATCGTTTGTTGGATCTGCGCCGCCTGGAAAATTAGATCCTTGAATTTTTAATCTGTCAGCAACTGCAAATCCTGAAGTTGCTTTTCGTGCAGTACCTGCTACGCTAACTGTTAACACTCCGCCTGCTGTTAGTGTACTATCATTGTCAACATCAGTAATTGTTAACACTAAATCATTATCTGGTGATGCTCCACCTAATTGTGTACCTTGAATTGTAATTGTTTGGTTAGGAGCATAGTTACTACCTGCATTTGCAACAGTAACTCCGTATGTTTCAAGAAGCCCATTAATAACAATATCAAAGTCAGCACCTGCACCAGTTAAATTAGTTCCACTTGCTATTCCAGGATAAGAATGTGTGTTTACTGCTGTACCTGATACTGTAAATGTTAAAATTTCACCACCAGTATCAACAGTATCAATTGTAATTGTAACATCATTTGCAGGACTTAATCCACCTACTTGTGTACCTAATACTGTAACAGTATCTAGTGCGGCAAATCCTGTGCCTTGTGCTGTGAATGTTGCATTGTATGTTGCACCATCTGTATTAATATTTAAGTTAGCACCAATACCAGCATTGTTTGTACTAAATGTTACACTAGTAAAGTTATTAGCCGCATTTGCACCATTACCAGTTACAGATGCACCTGTAGGAAATCCATTACTGTCTACTGATGTAATAGTAACTTGGGCATCATTGTCAGGTGATAAGCCACCCATATTAGTACCAGATACTTCAATAACATCATAAACACTATACCCTGTTACTCCTGCATCTACAGGATCTATTGCTACTGAATAAACATTATCAGTAATTGTAAAATCTAATAAAACACCTGTACCTTCACCGCCTGATGTTTGACCTGTTTGTGCAACAAAACTTGGATTGACTTGAGTAACTGAGTTGAAAACATTAGAAGTATAACCTATATCCCATGTTCCGCCAGTACCTTGACCGTTTTGATATTCACCATTTGTATTAGGAAAAGTTGCAGTTCCGTCAAAAGCATTACCTGCTAGTGTTACAGTTAATATTTCACCACCTGTATCAACAGTATTAACTGTTATATTTAAATCATGAGTTGGTGTAATACCACCTAAAAATTCACCTTGAATTTCTAAAACATCACCAACTTGGTAATCTTGTCCTGAATTAACAATTTCAACTAATGAATAATTACCGCCTGCTCTGCTAATACTAAATGCCGCACCAAATCCTAAACTTACAATATTAGTACCTTCAACTGCTGTGTACGTAACTAAGTTACCGTAAAAATCGGTTGTTATTGCTTCATTAAGTGTAATTGTATTTCCTACAACTGTGTTAACAAGTGTTACTGTACCGTCACCTTTGTTAGCGGCCATATTCTGTTGTATGCCTGTTGCAGATTGTACTGTAATCTCTGTTGTTCCTGGAGGAAAGTCTGCTGTTGTAACTGGAGTTACAGCAATACCACCAGTTCCAACTCTACCAGTAACCTGTGTACCAAGTGAAATTCCTGATGATGCTGATAATGGAGCACCAATTTCTGGTGCGGCGCCTGATGTAACTGTGAACGGTATTACGTCTTCGCCGGAATCAACAGTTAATGCTGGCCTAATTACACCCGAACTACCTTGACTTTCTACACTAAATGTTGGTACACCAATACTTGCACCTGTGTAAAATCCTGCTTGCCTTAGTTGTGTTGCTTCTGCTTCGATATTAACATTACCACCAGTTCCGACTTTTGCTTTTGCATAAAATTGGAAACTAATTGCATTGGGTACAGAGATTATTATAAATGCACCTTCTGCTCTGCTGTATCCTTGTACGTCTTGTTTTAATCCTTTAATAGTAATAGCATCACCAAGTTCAAATCCGTGAGCACCTGCTGTTGTAACAGTAATTAATGAACTACCAACTCCTTCTGTTCCAGCACTACTATCTGATATAACTGTTATAACACTTGTTTCAGTTCCTGGAACTTCGTATACTGATGGATAACCACGCATTGTTGCAATAGCACTCCATTTAGTAGGCTGAAGTCCATATTCAAAGTCAGCATCAAGCATTGACTGTGGTTCAGCAGTACGCTGACGTTCAATTGAATCTGTACCAAACTCATATGGTCTAACAATTAATTCATCAGTGTCAACATAAATTTGTAACTTATCTTCTGAAATTTGAGATGCTGTTGATTTATTAAAATAAACTTTTGTAATGGCATCTGTTGTTTGTAAATATTTTGGAAAGTCTTCATCTTCATCATATGCATAGCCATTAGTTGAAATAAACTCTGATGGTTGTTCAGTAAAGCCGCCATTATTTACATCGTTGAATGCATATATAACTTCATTATCTGTTGTGTTAGTAATTAATAATATGTCGCTTGAATCATAGTTACCTGGAAACTTTACATAACCAGCACCGGTATCTACAAAAGTAGGCCTTGCACTTAATCCACCTTCGATAGTTGTTACTACTAAAGAGCCTAGATCTGTAATTGGTGTGTCAGCACCTGTTTCCGCATCGTCACCTGTAACTGTTTGTGCTGTTGCTGATTGTTCTTTTGGATATGCTATTTTGTCAAACACATAATCTCTAATTAATGTTGTAAGCCAACTATGAGTGTCTAACTCTGGATAACGTGTGCCATCAACTTGTGCTACATCGCCTTCCCAATATTTGCTTGCATAATCATAAGTTTTGAAATTGCCGCCATAGCGTAAATCAAACAAGTATGCATTTAAAATTAATCCAGTATCTCTTTCACATTTTGCTTGGTTAAATGTATAATTATAAAACGCATTTACATTTGTAGAGACAATAGTTTTATTATTTTCTAAATCTGTTGCGGCCGCTAAACCTGCCGCTGGTTCGTCACTATAATTTGGATATACAGCGGATGGTAAACTTGCTATAGTTCCGTTTGCAATAACTGTTTGTGTATCTAATATATGTGTTTTACATCTGTCACCTAGTACTGTACCAGCACTTGTTCCTGATGTGTCTTGTGATAACGAATTTCCAGTAGTGCGTACAACTGTGCTACCTTCAACAACTTGTTTAATTACAGTTCCAAGTCTAGTCATACCATCACCTAGTAATGATCTATCTGACGGAGTTGTATTAACATAAATTTGAGTATTAATTGTTCTAGTTAGATTGTTTGCTGTTGTTGATACGTCTTGTGTAATACCGTCTATTAATAATCCAAGATTTATTTCAAAATCACTAGCAGTAGTAATTGTATTACCAGGAGTATCATCATCTATAAATGCTTTTGTTTCACGAATCATAAAAGCACGATTAGATTTTAATCTTGCAACAGCAAGGCCAATATCTCCTATTGCTTCACCTGTGCGCTCTGATGTAACAAGTGCAGTAGCACTAGTAAATCCGTTATCAGCAATATCAATAATTTCATCAATTGCATTTTCCATTGCAGTTTGATATGTGCTTGTTACGTTACTTAAAGCCGCTAGGCCAGTTTTTAATCTTTGTAATGTTCTTTTACGTGTTAATTTTACTTGGACATCTTTTTTATTTTCAATTTGTCCCCATAGTCTTTGTGTAGCAGTCGTTCCTAAAACCATTTCTTGTTCTAAGTCATCAACTAATGCAATTAAATCTGCTTGAAAAGCCGTAGCATCACTTACTCGTTCAGTAATAAACTGTCCAGTTTCTGCTTGTAAAAATGCTTTGTTTGTATTTAAAAGTGCATAAGCGTTTGGAAATAAATTATCTAAATAACCTATTCCTGGTTTAAACTTATAATTATTAATTTTCTTCTTTGCCATTAATTATACCCCAAGTGCAATCGCTAATGCTGTCGATGTGTTGTCTACATACTTTTTATTACTTATGCCATTTGCTGTCGTCGGTTGACTAGCAACGGTTCCTGATGTAAATGCGCCGGTTGATGCTGTAGTTGTACCAATTGGCGTGTTATTTACTGTTGTATTAATCACTGGCATTGTTGTACCAGCACTATCAATTTTTCCTATTATTACATCATCGATAATAATATCTATTTTGTTGCCAGCACGTAAAACAATATTAGTTCCAGCATTAAATTCAGCAACTCCTAGGCCATTAACACTTAATGAGTCACCAATTAATTTACCTTCAACAGTCATATCACCAGTAACTGTGCCGTTGCCATTTAAAGTAAATGATGTAGCAGTAAGTGCTTGTAAACTTGTATTTCCAGTTACAGTTAAATCAGCAAAAGTAGCATCAACTGCAATAGCATCACTAACGTTAATTGTTCCTCTAACACTGCCTGTTGTGTTACCGTAATATAATGTATCAGTTGCATCTGAAGGAACTGTAAACACAACTTTACCGGCAATAAATCCTTGTGCCGCGGCTCCATTGGTTATAGTACCATCTTCTGCTTGATGCTGAAGACCATCACTATACCTAACTAATCCTGTAGAATCTAATATATTAAATGATAAAGGTGATCCGCTTAAATTTAAAGTAAAGGAATACTCTTGTCCACGAGTCATTGTTATTGTTGGATTATTACCGCTACCAACAATTACACTTTCGCTTGCTAATCTAAAATTTCCGTTATCTGCTGTAACAGTAAAGTCGCCTGTAGCACCTGATCCACCGCCACCGGCGCCTGCGGCATTAATAGATGTTGCTGTAATATTTCCTAGTTTATCTACAGTAAATCCTGGACTTTTAAATCCAAATTCTGATTCAAATTGTCTTTCTTCTACGGCCACTTTAGTACTCCAGTTTTATATATTTATCTAACAACAATTTAGGTATGACTCTTAAAATAAGTTGCACTAAACGATGCTTTAGCACCTTTATTAGCATCTGTTTTTGGTGTTAAAATTAATTCAACATAAGAGTTAGTAACTTGTGCAGTTACATTAACTAAATCAGTAGTTGTGCTAGTTCTACCATACACTACTACGCTTGCTTCGTTTGGTGAAGCAGTTAATAGACATTTTATAATTTCTTTTTTATCTCTACCTAGTTCGATACTAATTGTATATTCAGCACTTGCAAAGTCACCTTGATACCATCTATCTAGTGGTAGAGAAGTTTCTACTGATTTCCATGATCCACCATAGGAAAAATGACTTCCTTGGACCAGTACTGTGCCTCTTAGGCCTTTTTTAAAGTATTTTAATATATCCATAATCAAACTCGCTTTATACTATTTATCGGAGTTTGAAGAAAGTCGCTATGCGTTTTTAACAGTGATTAGTTTTCCAAATTCAGGAAGGTAAAGATATTCAATATCACTATTTTGTAGTGTCCAAATAGCATCTTCAAGTGTTTCAACAAGAGGTTCACCACCTAAATTAAAACTAGTATTAAAGATAATAGGACAACCTGTTTTATCTTTAAATGCTTTAATTAAATCGTAGTAATGTTTATTTTGTTCTCTTGTAACTGTTTGAATTCTACATGTACCGTCTACATGTATAATAGCAGGAATTTTTTCTTCAATACCTGGTTGACAGTTTACAGCATACATCATATGTGGACTATCTTCCATGCCGCGTAGATCAAACCATTCATGTACATCGTCTTGTAAAATAGTTCCAGCAAATGGTCTAAAGTATTCTCTGTGTTTAACTTTGTTAACATGGTCTTTACCGTTTGGATCTGTCGGATCGTATAGTACACTTCTATTACCTAACGCTCTCGGACCGTTTTCACTTTGACCTTGGAAAATAGTTACAATATTTTTGTTAGTAATTAAGTCTACAACATCTTCGTGTGTAGCATCTGATAATTCTACACTTGCTTCTTTAGATTTTGCAACAATATCTTCTGATGTGTAATTATTGGCAGGGCCTAAATATAATGTTTGTGTTTGACGTTTTTCTGTTTCATCTTCTAACCCATACCAAAACATCATTGCGGCACCCATTGCTGTACCTGCATCATTTGAAACTGGTTCAACATAAATTTTAATGCCTTCGTCTTTTAATGCATCTAAATAATGATAATTTGCAACACAGTTTAATCCGTATCCTCCACTAATAACAACGTTTTTGTTACCAGATAATTCAACAGCATTTCTAATTAAATCTGTAACTTGTTCTTGTGTTTCTGTTTGCACAGCATACGCAATATCACGTCTACTTTGTAGTAATGTAAGATCGCTATTTTCTTTTTCTTTAGGTTGTTCGGAAAGTTCTTTATACAGCCCAGCATTGATTAATGCACCGTTAGGATAATTTGGTACTACAATGTTTCTATTTGTTAATGGATAATCTGCTGTATCTTCAAATAGTTTTGGAAATTTATCATTAGGCTTACCATATGGAAATAATCCCATAGTTTTACCTGCTTCAATACTTTGCCAACCGCAGTACATAGTTGCCGCTTCGTATGCTTTTACAATACCTGCTCTGTCACTTACAACTGCTGAGTGTGTTCGACCATTCTCACCAAATTGTGTACTGTCCATTTGTACAATGCCGCCTTGAATTGGATCTCTAGTTCCGTAGACTTTATGCAAAGTATTAAATGTTGCAGGATAAGCACAATCAATAATACTTTCTACTTCCCAACTCATAACTTGTTCATTGTTAACTCCAATAGGAACAAAAGTTCCTGCTCCGTCTACAATAACACTTACTGCACTATCAAATCCTGAACGATAAAATGCACAAGCACTATGAAGTTTGTGGTGCATAAAAGCAAGATCAATTACTTGTGGATGTTCATATGTATATGCATTTGACTTTTTGTCAATAAGGCCTAGTTTACGTGCTAGTCCAGTATACACATCATCTCCGCTATAGTCAATTGTACCTGCAGAGTCTTGTAATTTTTGTGTATGAGCAACAACTAGATAATCTAACTTATCTGTGTAATCAAGTATTTTTACCATTGTTGCAAAAGGTCCGCCGTCATATTTTTGTCTACTTAAACGTTCTTCTTCAACAGCAAATACTACTTCGCCGTCCTTTAATAGACAAACGCCTGCGTTGTGTCCTCTTGCTATACCTGCTATCCAAACTGGTTTGCTCATAATTTAAAATCCTCTATAACTGTTATTCCAACCATTAATATTTTTGCTTATATTTCCAACAAATTGATTAAAATCTTTACGACTGTTATCATATAAATTGTTAATAGTATCTATCCAAAAATTTACTTTATCTGATTGTTTTTGGCTTTTGTTTATACTAGGCAAAACATGCTTATTTAAGTAATCATTATGCTGAATTATTGTAGGATGTCTGTCTGATGTAAAAACAGATTTATCCTGTACTGAAATAAATTTGTAAGGCTTAGTTTCGTGTGTCCATGCAAAAGATCCTACTGGAGTAATCCATTTTGATTTATCTTTAAATATAGTTTCGTATATTTTTAATCCTGGAGCACTTTCCCATATGTTTACTTCTTTAGTTTTTTCGCCATGTGTATCATCTGGGTAGTCGCTATTCATTTTATTAATATATCCCATACTAGTCATGCGCCAGTTGCATCCTATACCATTTAAAAAGTTTTGTGTTAGTAAAATATTATTAAATGTGTGCATCATATAACTATTTTCATCCCAAAATGTTCGTATCCATTTTTCGTTATATAATTCTTCATTTATATAATTGAATATGCTACCAGAAGTTTTCCAGCCTGCGTTGTCTTGATGTCTATTATCTGTAGCATGCCAGTCATGTCTTAGATGACTAGTCCATTGTATTATTACAGTATCATCTTTTGTTAATTGATTTCTTGCATGTATTTCTGCAACACGTTCTGCTATTGCTCTGTTGCCTAGGCCTGGAAATGCCCAGTTTTCAAATTTGTCAAATTCTAACCCTAGCATATCTGCCCAAGTTGGCCATGCATAATTACTAAATGAACACCCTAATACAAAGAGTCGGCTCATTTTTTCTCTGCTACATCATCTTCGGGTGAATCAGGGTCAATTTCTCTTTTAACAACACCAATAACATAATCTCGAATTTGGTCATCCATTTGCATAAGTTTTTCATTAGATCTATTAACTGTTTCGTCTTGAGTTATTCTTATAGGGTCATAAACTCTTTCAGTCATTCCAAGATCTACAATTTTAATACCTTCACTATTTGGATAACTTACATTAACTGGATAAGTTGCTCCAATTACTGTTGTAGTTTCTGTACCAACAGCATATGATAAATGTTGACCTACACTATCGCAACCCAAAAAGTGATCACAAAATTTAATCATTCCAGCCCATTGTCGTAGACTTAATCCTTCGGGCATTGCTATTTCTTGTTTAATACCTTCGCCTTTAAGTTCCATTTTCATTTCACTCATCATAACAATAGCATAATCTTTTTCTAAAATTTTAAGTAGTTCTTTAACATCTTTAAATTCAAAACTACGTGCAGTGACATCAATTGGGGTATCATCGAGTATTTCAATTCCTCTTCCAAAAGGTTGGAATACTAGCACTTTATCTTTTTTAAGTTTTTCTTTAACTTCGTTAACTAGTTTTCTACCAACTAGCATTTCATCTTTGCTTAAATTTAAAAAAGGTTTTTCTAATTTTCTTACACCTTTATTATTAAGAATAATGTCAAATGCTTGTGCTAAACTACATTCTTGATTGTAGTATTCCCATACTTGGTATGGTTCAGGATTAACTACTTGTCTATGTTTTATTATATCTTCAAATAGGTTTTTGTGCCAAGGATCATAAGCACGTTTATGTAATTTAGGATGACCTTTAAACATGTCAGTCCCGCCTTCACATACTATTACAAAATCTTTATCACCTGATTCTTGTTCATATAATTCTAGTGCAGGGATTGAACACAGCATACGCCCAGCGCCGCCGTTTAGAAAAAATGCTTTACTTCTAGTCATCTATATTTGTCTCCATAAAAAAAATCGGACTCAACAATAGTTATAAAAAATACTGTTGAATCCGATTAAGATTGGATATAGAATTTTTAGTTTTTATTGATCTGCTGGATCTACAAAGTTTGGTAATACTGCATCTGGATAAGGAATTTTCCAATGATTAATACCTGCGTATTTTACTGGAATTGATTCTAACCATGTAGCATGATTACCTAGTGTAGTTTTTTCAGCATCAGTTAAATTATTGTGTGCATCACCGTCTGATGATATAGCACGTCTAATACCTGCCGCTTGCGCCGCCCACGTTGCTAACGTATCTTCTCTTGTATTATTGTGAGTACGTAAAGTTGGATCTGTCCAAGTTGACGTTTCATGATTGTATAACAAACTATCGCCCATATAAATGTGTGCAAGCATACCTGTTGTACCTTCGTACACATGAGTGAATGTAGTTTCTGTACCATCAGCATCTGTAACTGTTTCTGTGTAATCAGCAACATCTGGATGCGTATAATCATCTGTCATATATGCACAACGAGCAGTCATTGCATCGCTTTCATTTGCATCTAATAAGATGTAGTCATATTCATCAGGTTCGTATCCTGTAGGATCTACTGCTGGGTCACTTGCTGATTCATCACTACGTCCTGCTTCTCTAACTTGGTCGTCATCTCTGTCAACCTGTCCTAAAATCCATCTAGGACCGTTATACGTACATTCAAACGTATTTCCATCCGCAGTAGTCGTTTTATACGGCTCATCTGCATATGTTACTGTAAAAGTCTTGTTCATTTCTATATCTCCATTAACTTTCTATGTATTTAATTTTAATTAATGCGTCTCCGCCGGCCCATCCATTGTCTCTAACTCCCGAACACGGTGTTGCCGCTGGACCACCTGAACCGTGTGGAACAAACATTGAACACCCTTGTGTGTCATAACAACCACATGCTCGAACTCCGTTCCAACATTGTGACCAATATGTACCACCACCTGGCATTCTTGACAAACTATTTAGTGAATTTTGGTATCCATTTAAAGCATTTCCGGACCATCTACCGTGACCGTTATCATCATCTAAACTATACGATGCTACGCCTCCGCATGTACTAAACATACCTGCTGGCAACGCAGTGTGATGAATAGTTGAACAGTTACAGTTTGGATAACAATGCCAAAACGTAACACAACTCTTTACACCTTCACAGTTAGTTGTGCCACCATATGCTTGGTTTTTCCAACTATTGTTACAAGCATTACAAATAATACCGCAATACCCTGAATATTGTGTTTTACACCAGTTGTTAGCGGCAAAACAACACCAACGTGCTGTACCAGTTGTACACCAACTAGCACCACTCCAACCACCTTGAGCACACATACAGCCGTTATTGCCACTGTTGCCTGTCCAACATACTTCGCCTGGTTCTGAACACCCTCTATGACAAAGGCTACCGTTTCGACAACTTTTACCTGCGTGTCCACATATGTAACAATTTGTTGCCACTGAAATACTTCTTTTACTGTACGCTCCAGAGTTTCCTGATATTGTTGCTGAACAACAACACATTCTAGAACCGCCGCCACCTGCTCCCCAGACTTCAAGTTCTACTGTACCTGTACCTGGTGAAATCCAACAAAAGCAACCTGGATAGGTTGAATATGTAGCAACAGTCGAGTAAGCCCACAATTTGCCTTTTTCAAGGTTATCCTCTGCGAACGGCGTCGACCTACTTTCTAATATTGCTCTTAATCCTGCCATAAATTACTCCTGTTCCTTAACTTTCTATAAACTTAATTCTAATTGCACCCATACCACCACGTGTTGCGTGATCTCTCACACCTGGACAAGGTTGAGGTCCTGGACCTCCAACGCCATATGGTAAAGTACTTTGACAACCGTTAGTATTATAACAACCGCAACTTGTATCACCTTGGTAACATGCTTTCCATGTTAATCCTTCACCTGGTGATCTACCTGCGCCATTAATCATAGCATTTGCTTCAAACTGACCCATACCTGACCAACGTGAGTGTGCTGAATCATCTGACATACCGTACTGTACAATTCCACCGCACTCTGTAATCATACCTGGAGGAAATGCTACCATGCCTCTAAATAAACATACACATGCTGGATAGCAACCATGAAAGCCCATACATGAAATATTTCCGCATCTGTTTACGTCACCGCCATATGCAATAGCGTCCCACTGTCCTGAACATTGGTTACAAATTGTACCGCAGTTTGGTCCTGTGTTAGTATGACAAAATCCGCCTGCTCTAAAACAACAGTACATTGATGTACCTGTTGAACAGTAACTTACGCCACCTTTACCGCCTCTTGCACACATACAACTGTTTCCTGACGCCGCTACCATACAAACCATTGTTGGTTCTGAGCAACCTCTAAAACATAGTGCGTCTGAATTACCACATGCAAACCCTGTACAACCGTACATGTAATCTGATGGAGTCATTACTTTTGTTGTTTTTGAATAAGATCCTGAGTTACCTGGTAATCCGTTACCACAGCAACACATTTTTGCGCCTGAGCCGCCTGCGCCCCAAACTTCAATTACTGCTGTACCGTTACCTTGTGGGCACCAACATGAACACTTACAAAACTTTGTGTAAGTATTTCCTTCTGAAAAACTATACAGTCTGCCTGATTCTAGATTTTCTTCTTCAGACTGAGGCTGTTTCGCTTTGATTAATGCTTCTAATGATGCCATCTGTTTCCCCTATTATACCGAGCCAACGACCCAACCGTAAGTAGACCCTGTGTAAATTAATGTAACGATCGCACCACTTACGTCAATGACTAAGTTTTCTGCTGAACCGTTAATTAAACTACCGTTTCTACCAACAGTAAGATTATTACTTGCCGCATTGTTTGAAATATCAATAATTTGTATTGTATCATTTACTAACAATGAAGCATTCGTCGGTAAAGTAACAGTGTAAGCACTACTAGCAGTATTTGCTAATATTCTATCGTTTACCGTGGCACTAAAAGTTGTACTAATTTCTCGACTAGTAACACCAGCAGTACCTGTAGTTGTTATATATCTTCCCATGGTTTTATCCTTCTCCTATGTATTTATGCCGTAGACGTTTCAATGCCCATAGCGACTGCTGAAATGTTAGCACCTGAGGCGTAACATACAATTTTTTGCCCTGCGGCTAAAACTATTCCAGTTCTTTCTAATACACCTTTTGATAGTACTTCTACTTCATATTCAATGTACTCGCCTACTGTTGGTGTAGCCAGATCAGCAACAGCAATTCTAATTGACGTTGCTTGGTTTCCTCTGTTGCAAATATTTAAACTTACAACCGCATAGTTATCTGTAGGGCATTCATATACTGTAGTATTTGCTCCCACACTCAAATCTGATGCGCCTATTCTTCCTGTTGCCATTTTGTTTCTCCGTTAATTATTTAGGAACATACTTAATGCTACAGGAGCACCGTCTATTCCACCTTTAAAGTTTACTGCGTTAAGTATATTTATCTTACCGCCGTCGGTAGTTGATATTTGATTTTGCGTAATCTCAACTGTACCTGCTGTTACACTGTTAACGTTTAGTGTAGCAACACCACCACCAATTTGTGATGTAATATACGTTTTAATTGCTTTTTGTGTTGGAACAACATTATCACTATCAGCACTAAATGTACCATCTGTACTAAATTCTGTGATAACTGCTCCTGCACCACCAAGTGCAACACTACCAAGTTGTAGTTCGTTTAATCCTGAGATATTAAATGCTTCAACGTTTAGTGTAGCAATACCTGTTGCCTGTTCAACGTTAAACAATCCACCAACTCTAAAGTTACCATCTTGGTCAGTACTTGTGTAGAACACTCTTCCTCCACCAAAATCATTTGTTTCGTATAGTGGCTCTGGTGCTGTTAATGGTTCACCTGGGTAGTTTGTATTACTAAAGTTACCTGTACCAATATCTAGGAAATCGTGTCCTGTTAAACGTACTTGTGAATATCTACGTCTAATTGTAATTGCATCTGTATGAGGTGGTCTTTCGTCTGCTTCTAATGCAGGACTAATCTGTAGTAATGCACTATATGGACCAATACCTAATAAGTTAGTAATACTTACAAGTTTAAACCATCTATTCGGCAAACTTGCAAATTCAACGTTAGCACCTTTTTGTGGAATGCTATCAAGTCCATCAACTCTAATTTTTGTACCAAGTTGTCTAATATCTGCAAGACCATCACCAACAACTTCAGCACTTGCTGTAATAAACCCTGTACCTCTATTTGAGTATGTTGGTTGTCCTAGTACTCCGTTACCAATTCTTACTGTATGTGGAACTTCAATAGTATGACTTGGATCAATTAATGTCATTGATGGCGGACTAGTATACCCGCTACCTGGAGTAATAATTTTAACTTCAACAACTTTTTCGTCTGCTACTCTACATCTACCTCTTGCTCGTGTACCACTTGCTGGTGCACTGAATATCACTCTTGGAGTAATGTCATATGATGATGTAGCATCAAGTGTACTTGCTATTGCAGAGCCTTTAATATGTTCAAATCCTGCACTACCATTTGATTCTTTTGTAATAGTTGCAATTTTTGTTGACGCATCATATGATCCAATAACACCAAATTGTCCTGCACCTAGTCCACTTACAATATAAATCATCATACCATTATATGTACCAGTTGGATTAACATCTGTTGCCGCTAGTGTAATTTGTGTAGCATTACCAGACTGTGCATTTGAGGCAATAGTAACAAAGCCATCACCACCATAAACAGTTGAATCTTCTTCTAACTGTACTTCAAATACTGCACCGTTTGTAACTGTTACTGTATCAACTGCCGCTCCAAATCCTTCACCTTGTAGTGAATATCTTGTTGCCGCGCCAATTGTATCAATTTGGAATGTTACATCTGCGGCTCCGCCACCACCAACTAATGAATCACTAATTGTAATAACATCATTTGGAGCATGTCCAGTACCACCTTTGATTACTGTAACTTCAACACCGCCAACTGCTGTTACTTGAATGTCAAATTCTTGTCCAGTTCCACTTCCTGAAGTTGAACCTGTAATACCTTTGTATGTACCAGTAGTTCTGTCTGGGTCATTGTTAATAATTGTGTCAACTGTAAGGATTGCACTTGTTGCTTCTGTAGTATATCCTGTACCTGCATTTCCGTATTCTAATTGTAGTATTTCATTTGCACCATCTGTAACAACATTTGCAATTTGTGCTTCTAGTTGTTGGTTATCAACTTCACCTAATACTGGAGTTTCTGTAGAGTCAATGCCTTCTGCAACTGATCCAAAATCACCGTAAGAGTTGTTGCCGTTTGTAGCACGAATCTTACCACCGTTTTCTGCAAGGTAACCAATGTGGTTGTAGTATGTAAACACTGATACAAGTTCTGATCTACCTAAGTTTGTAACCCAGTAACCAATACCGTCACTTAAAATTTGTGTAAAGTCGTTAGCAACAATTGAATCGTTACCACCGTCATGTAAGTCACCGTCAACTTTTAATCCGATACATGCTGTACCAAATGTAGTTACGTTTTGTACATAAGGTGATTTATTAGTGATCCAAGCATCTTTATGTGCTGGTCCCCAACCTGGATCTAGTGAAACGTAAGCACCTGATGTTGGACGTTTAGTTCCGTATGCATTTGCACCACTTAGTGTTCCTGTTAATCCTGTAAGAGTACAGTTTCTTACACCTGTACCATTACGTGCATAGAACATGTCTTTTAATAAACAACCTTCTACTGAGTGTACATAATATTTTGCCGCTAATAATGATCTATAATTACCTGAGTAAATTAAATCATGTTTGACAGCATCAATATATGCATTCATATCTCTTGCACAAGCCGCTAGTGTATATGTATAACTTGGATAAGTTAATGCAATATAAGCGTGTACTTCTGCAATAATAAAATCTCTATTTGCTTCTAATGTTTCTACTGCGTATGTGTAACCTGTTGATGTTTCTGGATCGTTTACTCCTCTGTTTGTAGGCTCTGTACTATCTCCCGAAGCACCATTAATTCCCCAATCAATGTAGTCGTAAATTTCTCTAAATAAGTTTTCTGTTGCTGTACCTGCACTAGCACTACCTGCTGGTCTTGTAGTTACTTGTGTATCAGTATTGCCTGTAGATTTTGTAATTGCTACGTTTTGTATAATGTTACTTACTACTGCACTTACTCTTGTTAGTGCCGCAATACTTTTTGCAACATCAGCCGCATCAGTTAAACTTGGTGCAGGCGAAATTCTTGTTGAACGCAATTCGTCACCAACAACTGCTGTATCTTCCGGAATAATAATTGGAAGTACTTCTTGATATTCTCCAGTTTTTACAAATATTGTTTTTTGTGCATGTAGTTCTGCTGGAATACCTGTTATAACTCCTGCTGTAATTGCATCTGTAATAATTGGAATCAATCCATTAATAGTTGTGATTGCTCCTTCTGTTTCACCATATGCTGTTAATTTTTGTTGTGTAATTGGTGTACCAACACTGTTTAGTGTTTGATAATTTGCCGCTGGATCTGTTTTTGCAAGGATGTTTGGCATAATACTTTTTAAGTAATTAATTGCCGCAACAGTTTCACCTGTTTGTCCTGAAATGTAACTTGCACCGCCTGGTTGGAAATATGACAGCGCCGCTAATCTTGATCTAACATTACCACCGTGTGATAAATCCCAAGCAACTGCATCAATAATTTGTCCTGTGTCTCTTAAACATTTTGCCTTATCATATGAGAATGAACCTGTGAATGGCGAAATTGCATTTGCAATTTGATAATCAATCCATTCTGTAACTTCTGCTTGTAAGAATGATCTATTTGCTTCAATTAAAATACGATCTGGCTGATTCACACCACCGTCTCTAATTTGTTCTGTAGCATAACGTACACTTTTAAATGGTCTATCTAATGTAATACCTCTATCTGGAGCCGGAGCATCTACACCAGCGCCTGTATCAACATACCATACATGGTTAATTTGACCAAAGTATGTCCATTCAGGAGCAGTTGCCGCATCATTAACTTTTAATACTTGACCCGGTTTACCAACTGGTAATCTTGCAGGTCCTGAACCACCGTAATAAACAATATCACCTGTAGTTGTTAAGTTTCCAGATTCAGCACCACCACTAAAGAAGTTCCAAAATGCTCCTGCTGTATCAGTTGCTGGATCATTTACTGAATTACTTGATGTATGTGATTGTACTGCAATGTAACTGTTAACACCTTGTTGAACTGTATCACCTAAGTCATAATATGTTGCGTCAGTCCAAGTGTTTCTCCAGTTAGCACCTTCGTTTAACTTTTCCCAATATGTTGTGTTTGGTGGACGAACACCATTTGAATTTGTAATAGCAAGGTAAGTATAACCACCAACTCTAACAACATCACCTGTTAAGTAATCTTGACTTGCAGAGTCATCACCGTAGTCGCCTCTTAAGTTAAAGCCAGTTGCAAATACGTCCCAATCGTTTGGTGCTTCGCTTGGTTTTTTCTCTGAGTTATTTGTTTTTGCAACATAAGTATAACCACCATAAGTAACAATGTCACCTGGTTGGTATGGTGAGTATGGTCCCCAACTATCTTCAAATTCTAATCCTGGAATAAACTGTGCCCAGTTTGCTTCGTCTGATCTTAAGTCTACTGCAACACTTGATGTATGATACGTTGTACAAATCCAAAGTCCGCCTGAATCTTTTACAACATCGTTAATTTTATATCTATAAGCACTTGCCCATTCACCTAAGTATTCAATACCTTTATGGAAGTAATCCCATTTTGCTTGATCGGCTTCAAGACCAAGAACAGTCGTTGCCGCTGAAGTATGTCCAGTATTACAAGAATAAACTTGTCCACCATACTTAACTAAATCTCCAATTCTATAACGAACTCCTATAGCCCAGTCTGTTTTCCAATCAAAACCGTTACTAATAATATCCCACTTAGATTGATTTAGTTCTAAACCTGAGGTTGTGTTTGGCGCACTAACATGATACCCTGTACAAATATAAACTCTTGATCCATATTTTACAATATCATTAAGTTTGTATCTTGTATTAATAGCCCAGTCACCTTTGTAATCAAATCCTTCACCAAATAAATCCCAATATGCCGCAGTACTATCATCACCTAGATTACTTTCCAATCCGCCAATGGCACTAGCGTCTGAAATATGTCCTGTGTTTGCAATATAAAGTTGTCCACCATATTTTACAATATCGTTAATTTTGTAAACAGTGCCTGTTGCCCAATCGCCTCTCCAAGTCTGACCATCTGCAAATTGTTGCCACTTTGCTGTAGAATCGTTTAGATCCAACATAAAGTCAGTTTGCGAAATGTGTCCTACTACACACATAAATGTCTTACCACCGTAACGCACTACATCGTCTTTGTAGTAAGTGGTTGCTTCAGACCATTCGTCTTTCCAAATAAATCTGATTCTACCTAGTTTAAATTCTGCCATTGGTTACTCCACCGTATACTTTATATTTATCATTATCTTTAATCATCGCCAAATCCTGGTCCGCCTTCAGGAACTGATGCTCCAGACTGGAAGTATGCTTGTGCCGCCATATCACCCGATACGTTGCCTGTAATATTAGCGGCAACATTAATATCAATGCCTCCACCTAATACTTTAAAGATTCTATTACCTTCAAAACTAATATCACCAGCATTTAATCTGTTCACTTTAAGATCTGAACCACCTGATGATACTCTTGATTGTACATATTTGCCGATTGCTCTTTGTGTTGGTACAATATTGTTACTATTGGCCGCAAACGTTGGATCTGTACTAAATTCTCTAATCACAGCACCTGTACCACCAAGTACAACACCACCAAGTCTAAGTTCTTCTAGTCCATCTAATTCAAAGAAACTAGCATTAATACTAATTGTACCTGTTGCCTGTTCAACTTCAAATAGTTCGCCAACTCTAAAGTTACCATCTTGGTCAGTACTTGTGTAGAATACACGCCCGCCGTTGAATTGACTAACTTCTTGGAACTGTTTTGGTTCTGCGTTTTCATCTGGATTGTATCCAAATACATATAGTCCAGGATATGCTGTGCTTGAAAAGTTACCTGTACCAATATCTAGGAAATCATGTCCTGTTAATCTAATTTGACTGTACTGTTGTCTAATAACAATATTTTCACCATGTACTGGTGCTTCTTGTCTACCTAAGTTTGGACTAATTTGTAGTTTTAAATTATATGCTCCAAGTACTCCTGAACTTGTAAGTATTTTAACAACAAAATATGTTACACCATCAATACCGTCAATACTAATATTATCGCCCGGTCCAGGAAGTTTACTTACATTTTCTATAATTAAAGTATCTGCAATTTGTAGTATTTCAGCATATCCGTCACCTGCAGTGACTTCAGCAGTTGATCTAAAGTATCCAACTCCTTTATTAGTCATAGTCGGTTGTGGTAATACACCGTTTGCTGTTTCTGCTCTAGTTGTAACATCTAATGTGTTTGTATTATCATGCACTGTCACAACAGGGTCAGTTGTATAACCTGCACCCGGCTCGTGTAATGTAAACGAACCAATACGTCCACTGCTTACAACAGCACGACCTAATGCTTGTGTACCATATGTAATTTTATTAGCATCACCTTGGCCACTTGTTACAACAACCCATTTACTTTCTGTACTTGCGCCTGCAACACCTGCCCTAGTTTCAAATCCTGCTGGTAATAATTTTGCTCTCCAATGATATCCATCTCTACTAAATGCAATAACATCTGATTCGGATCCTGTATCACTTTTCACAGCACAAAATGTTCCTTGTGCATAGCCTATGCCAGTCCATTCACCTGGTTCCATACTTCCTGCAACCCAAGTTATACCATCATGACTTACTGCTGTTTCTGCTACACTACTATCAGTTTTTGCTGTAGTTGCTACAAATCTATCCTTGCCCCAGGTTACACTTGACCATGCACTTGATGCTGGAAGAGTCGTTGCTGTCCAACTATTACCGTTGTCTGTTGAATATACTGCTTGATTACTTGCAGTAGTAACATTACCTGCTAACGCTACAAAAACTCCATCACCGTATGCACAGGTGCTCCAGTTTTCACTTGTAGGCAACGTAGTTGTTCCCCAACTATTACCACTATCTGTTGATCTAAGTAAGGTTGTTGTTGCAGATGCTCCTGTTAGTGTACCTATTACTGCACCGCCGTTGTCTTGACCTGCTAGTGCTGTTATAGTACCGATATCTCCAGTACCCAGTGTTGTATCAGCCCAAGTTTGGCCGCCATCGTTACTAAATGACCCAGTGCCAACTGCTGTACTTGGATTCATTGTACATAAGTTTCCATTTGCTATTGCAACATAGCCACCTTTGGCTGATCTTCCAGTAAAAGAAAATCCGTTTCCGTCTGTACTTACTGCTATACCGTCATCGTGTGCAGTTATCCATATATCACTAGAACTATACGTACCTCTTTGGATATCACGCCACGCTGAACTACTTCCTAATCCTACGCTTTCGACTTGGTAGTTTGGCTCTGCTATTTCTGCTCTCGGTTCAATATAATAACGACTAGTATCATTTAAACTTGATTGTATTGGTGCTCCTGTTACATGCTCCCAACCTGGTTCTCCGTTAAGTTCTTTTACAACTTGTGCAACTTTGTTTAATGGTTGGTAGGAACTAATTTTAGCGTATTGTCCTGCACCTTTACCTGCGTATATAAACAATCGTTGTCCAACATAATCGTCTGCGTCTGCATCTTCTGCTCCACTAAGGGTCAATGAAGTTGTAGTTCCAATTTGTGCTTTATTTGCTTTAAACAGATAGTTACTACCACCAATAAAGTTTGAATCTTCTTCTGTAACAAATATTTGTTTTACTGCGCCGTTTCTAAATTCATTAAAAGTTGCTACAGCACCTTGACCGTTACCACCAATTGTCATTTGTGCATTTGTATATTGTTCACCTGCATGTGTGTATGCAACTCCAAAAACTTTGTCATTATCAGTATATGTTTGAGCAATTTGTGCTGGTAGACTTCTGTTATTAACTGATCCAGAAATTGGTACTTCGTCAACATCAAAGCCTTCTGCAACTGATCCGTAATCACCATATGAGTTGTTACCATTTAGTGCTCTGACTTTACCACCATCTGTTGCTAGATAACCAATATGACAGTAATATGTAAACACTGACACAAGTTCTGATTTACCATCGCCATTAGCCCAATACCCAATACCATCACTTAGAATCTGTGTAAAGTCATTAGCAACAATAGATTTGTTTCCATCATTATGTAAATCTCCGTCAACCTTCATTCCAATACATCCTGTTCCGAATGTAGTTACGTTTTGTACATATGGAGATTTAGTTGTAATGTGTGCATATGTTGCCGCAACATCTCCGTTTGCAGGATCTAACGAAACATAAGCACCTGCTGTTGGTCTTCTTGTTAAATTATCGTTAGGTGCGCCTAGTGTACCTGTTAATCCCTGTAGTGTACAGTTTCTTAATCCACTGCCGTTATGCATATAAAACATATCGTCTAGTTCATAACCATCTGCTGGCATAATAACTGTTGATCTTAATTCGTCTCCAACTACTGCTGTATCTCTAGGAACAACAATAGGAAGTAATTCTTTATAAACTCCTGTTGCTACAAATATTGTAGCAGGAACTCTTTCTGCTAAATTGCCTTGTAAAATTTGACAAGCATATTTTATAGTTTTAAATGGTTTTGCTGGATTTAATCCATTAGTTGGAAGATCTTCTCCGTAAGGACTTACGTACCATACTTTATTAATTTCAAATAATTTATCATATTTAAGAGTAGTATCTTCATCAACTTTTAAAAGTTCGCCTGATGGACCAATTGCTAGTCTTGATGTACCTGCTGTACTACCATCGTCTTTAGTTGAATAAGTTCTAATATCACCTCTATAACGTAGTACGTTATTTTCAGCACTAGTTTCATTATTACCTGCATATTTTGTCCAATAGTAATCATTACCAGCAGTAGTTTCAGCATCAATTCTCGGCCTTGCTTCAAGTAGATCACTGTAATGTTGTGTTTTACAAATATATGTTTCGCTTTCGTCCATTACAACTTCGCCTGGATAATATATTCTAGATGTACTATCACCTAACTCATTAGTTCCACTTTCTTTCCATTCGCCTTTCCAAGCAATACCAGTTTTAATTAACTTCCAACTTGCTGATGTATCAGTATCAGGATCTCCTGGTTCAATTAATTCAACTGGAAGAACATTTACAAGTGCTTCATACAAGTAACCACCTTTTCTTACAACACTTCCTGGTTTATATGGATTATCTATACTCCATTCACCTTTCATTTCATAGCCTCGAACTAGAACTTCCCAGTCTGCGCCAGAGGCGTCTTGCTCTAGACCAAATGCACTAGGATTAGAACCAATATTAATTGTTAATGCTGTGTAAGTATAGCCACCATATTGAACTAAATCACCTGGCTGATAAACTTCATTAGGGCTCCAAACTTCTTCAAATCCTAATCCTGGTAGCCAAACATCCCAGTCATTATCATCATCAAAATTATCTGTACCACTCATTCCTCGTTTTGCAATATATAGATTTGGACCGTATCTTACAATGTCATTAGTTTTATACCATTGTTCTCCATCCCAATCGCCTTTGTATTCAATTCCTTCTAGTACCAATTCCCATTTTGCCGCAGTACTATCATCACCTAAATCAGATCCTATTCCTTCTCTAATATTATCATTACTTGTGTGACCTACAACACATCTATATACATTGCCGCCATAACGAACAATATCATCTGGTTTATATCTAGTATTTTCTAACCAAACATTTAACCAATTATCACTTCTAGTATAAGTTGCCCATTTTTCTTGGTCGTTTTCTAATCCATTAGGCACAGTGTTACTTGTGTGATCAACTACACATACATACATAGTGCCGCCGTATTTTATTAAATCATTCTTTTTATATACTGTAGTAGCAGTCCATGTTGCAAGATAGTTATTACCTTTTGCAAAAGGTCCCCATTTGGCTTCATCATTTTCAAGACCTAATGTAATTGTAGATGCACTAGTATGGCTATCAATACAGTTATAAAGTATACCTCTGTATTTGACTACATCATTTACTTTGTAGAATTCTTCTGGTTGCCACTCGCCCTTCCACTGACGTCCGTCTCCCATTTGCTCCCATTTAGGAGTAGATTCACCTGCTACAAGAAAGTCTAAATCTGTATTAAAGTCTGCGCTTGAAGTATGTCCAGTTAAAGCAACAAATACTTTACCACCGTAACTTATAACATCATCTTTTCTATATGGTGTTGCGCCGGCCCAAACACCTTTCCAGTTAAATCTAATTCTATCAATTCTAAATTCTGCCATTGTTTTTCCTGTTCACTAATTATGTAAGTGTATTTATTTGTCCGCCCATGCCCGAATGATTAACACAATAGTAATATAAAGTTGGTGCGTTAGTTGGCACTTTAAACTTAACATAACTACCTTCGATGCCTGGCACACCTAATATTGTAACTCCAGTTGTATATTCTACACCACCACCATGTATTCCATTTGGAGTTGTTGATAATCTTAACGGATGTGTATTATTTGTTGTTGAACTTTGTCCAAATGTGTAAGTTTGTCCTTCATATAAATTAAGTGTAGGACTTGTAATTCCGTTAAAGTGAAATTTATTTCCTGTTCCGTATTGGTTAGTTCCTGATGCAACAGTAACTTGATAAAAGTTTTTATTATACTCTGTAAGTCCGTCACTACTAACATCGGAAGAATATGTATGTGGCTCGTTAAATTTAAGTACAAATTCTCCGTCATCATTAACATAATAATTAATATGTCTATTGTCCCAACGTAATTGTTCGTAGTTTAAATTTGGATATACAATTTCATGATTTTGATCTCTACCTTCGTAGAAGTCTATACCTTGTTCAAAGTCATTATAATTTTGTTCTGGATCACCAGGTTTATTAATTTGAATTGAAGCATTGCTGTCCATTTGATCAATTTTTGTGAAAAATAATTCGCCTTGATCTGTTCTACGTAAAGCATACATGAATCTACCATCAATGTTTCCAGTTACGCTTGTTATATCATTTCCTGCATATTGACTCATTTACTTCTCCTTATTGAATATCCACATAACTAATAATAGCATCTATGCTATCAGTTGCATTTGACTGTACTATTAATTGATGTGATGTTGGCAAAATAATCTTTTCGCCGCCAATCATTGCTTTAAATGCCGTTTGTGGTGGAATCATTACATCCTTGACATAAAATCCTTCTACACTCGTATCATCTTTTATCAAAATACTTCCTTGCACTGCAAAGTCTGTAGTATTTGCTAAGTTAAGTCCAATTACTGTTGCGTTAGTTGCACTTGGTACTTCAAACACCACAACCTTTTGTGTTCCTATATCTTTAATTACTCTTGTTCTAAAAAACGTTGCCATATCTTTATCCTAATACCAATACATATTCTAATGCGATTGATTCCGCATCATTTCTACTTATTCCGCCGCTTGACCCTGCAACACTAACCCAGTTTGTTCCGTCAAAGATCTCAACACGATCGTCTTCATTGTTGTACCTCATCATGCCTTCTTCAGCATTAATCGGTGAAGGTCTTTGAATATTATTACCTGTTGGTATTACAACACCACCTGTTCCAGCAAATTTATAATATCCTGTTGCTGTAGAGTCAAATATTGTAATAGCATCTGACACAGTGTTTGTGATTGTAGAACCGTTAAATTTAAAGTGATCTAATAGAATACCACCTGTACCGTTTCCTGACAATACTAAGTCTGTATTAGTAGTTATCGTTTTTATCTCATTGCCGTCGATTTCGATATCATCAACAATTAGTTTATTGGTACTAAATCTTTGACTTGTAAGATCTGCTGTCAATGCTCCTGCATTGTAGAATCTAATTACATTGTCGTTTGCACCCGGTGTTAGTTCTGGTGTAATCTTTGTATCACCATCATTATCTTGTAATCCACCATCTAATATTACCCAAGAACCGTTATAACCTTCAAAATTGTTAGTAGTTGTGTTATAGCGTAGCATACCAGTTTGTGCAGAAGCGTTACGCTCTGCAGTTGTACCTTTTGGAAGTATCATACTATCAACACTATCAATGTCAAGTATACCACTGCCTGGATTCAATACCATATCTGCTGTACTGCTTATGATATTGTTGTTAAATTTTATATCATCTAATGTTACGTTACCAGTACCATTTGCTCTTAATTCTAAATCACTGTTAGATTGTGTTGTTGTAATAAAATTATCATCGATTAAAATATCACCAGTGCTAAAACTGTTTGCTGTTACTCTACCTAGTGCATCTAAGTTATCTGCATTCAATACACCTTGTACAGTTAAGTCTTTTTCTACTACAACATTATTACTTGGTATAAGTATTGTACCTGTTCCACTTGCTTCTAATTCTAAGTCACTATTGGATTCTGTCGTTGTAATTGTATTGTCATTAATTTGTATATTATCAAAATTAATTTGACCTTGAACAGTCATATTATTATTAATAATTACATCGTCAAACGTTGCTGTTGTTCCTGTAACATTGCCTACAAAAGTAGTAGTGCCGTCAACTGTTAAATTGCCTGTAGCATTTGTATTGTTTCTAAATACAATTTGTCCAGTTCCGTTAGCACGTAATTCTAAATCACTATCAGATAATGTTGTAGTAATATAGTTGTCATTAATTTCAATATCTTCAAATTGTACTTGTCCATTAATGTTTAATTCTTCATTTACTGTCAAACTATTTGTTGTGTAAACATTACCAGATAATGTGTTAAATGATACTGTTCCTGTAACATCTAAGTCTCCTGTAATATTAACATCATTATCAGGAAATACAACTTTACCTGTACCACTTGCACGTAATTCTAAGTTACTGTTAGATTCTGTAGTTGTAATATAGTTGTCATTAATTTCAATATCTTCTAAGTTTAATTGACCGTTAATAGTTGCTGTGTTTACTGTAACTGTATCAGCAGTAATAGTTCCACTTGCACTTAAATTTGCATATTGTGCAGACCCATTAACAACAATATCTCCACCAACTTCTAAATCTGCATTTGGAAATACTACTCTTCCTGTGCCTGCGGCATCTAATTCTAAGTCACTGTTTGATTCAGTAGTTTGTATTTTATTACCAGCAATATTAATATTTTCTAATTGTGTATTACCATTAACAGTAAGACCGTCTTCTACTGTAAGATCAGCACTAATTGTAATACTTCCAAGAGCATTTAAATCTCCTGTAATATTTAAATCATTATTTACTGTAACAGTATTGTTAAATGTAGCAGTGTCGTTTGCAGTAAACGTTCCTGTAATCTCAACATTGTTATTAGGAACAGTAACTGATCCTGTGCCTGATGCAACTAGTTCTAAATCACTATCACTATCTTGTGTTGATATTTTATTGCCTTCAATTTTTAAATTGCCGTTGTCAAAATTGTTAGTGTAAATGTTTTTCCAGCGTTTGCTTGTACTACCTAAATCAAAAGTATTGTCAGTGTTTGGTAAAATATCACTGTTTATATCTGAAGCAAATTCAACACTATCAGTATCTGCATCACCTATTGTAATATTACCACCTAGTGTAAAATTACCAGTAACACTTAAATTTCCTGTAATATTAGTATCTGCTTCAATGTCAACTATATTTGTTGCACTATCAATAACAAAGTTTTGTGTAAGCGTTTCAATAGTGTTTCCACTTAATCTAAAGTCGCCTGTTTCAATTTTTGTTCCATCAATAAATGTTACATTGCCGGCGGTGCCAAATGTAATACCATCTGGTGTTGTAATGTTTAAGTTAACAGCATCAAATACAACTTCGCCTGTTTCTTGATTAACATAAAAATTATCACCAACTCTAAAATCACCTTTGTGGTCAACACTTGTAAATCTTACTTTTGCATTGTTTAATTCTTCAACTTCGTTTGCTTGTACTACTGTAGTTTCGTCATTAGTAACTTCTTTACCATTACCAATATATGCAAAGTTATGTCCTATTAGATACATAATAACACCAGTACCGTCGCCTACTGCACCTTTGGTACCATAAACGTTTGCTGAGCCTATTGATCTTAATTCGCCACCAAAGTCAGTTGTATTATATAAGTCAATAAAGTTAGCAGTTGCTCCGCCACTAAATGTTAAGTTTTGTTTTACCTTAACATCTTCTTCAACTGTGGTTGCATTATTTGCACCATCTAAATGTGTTAATAGTACACAATTACTATCGCCAGTAATTTGCATTGTAGGAACAGTATATGTTGTATCTAAATATCTTGCACTGTTACTAATTCTAACATCATCAATATTACCTGTAAAATAATTTGCTAGATCAAAATTAGCACCAATAAACACAGGTTTTGTAAAACCGTAATCATTATTATCTACATATGTACTACCTACTTGATTACCATCCAAGTACATGCGTGTACCTGTACTAATTTTACTTACAGCAATGTGGTGCCATGTATTAACTGTAATAGTGCCGCCACTTATTACAGGAGTAGCATTACCGACTTGATATTTTAAGGTTGTACCATCTAAGTAAAAGTAAGGTGCAGTATCTGTTGCAATTCCTGCACGTAGATCATAAATTGGTTGCTCACCTGTAGTAGATGCCGCGTAAATCCATGCTTCTAATGTAAAATCATCTGTACCAAATCCAAAATCGTCATTAGCACCTACACTTAGATAACTGTTTATTCCATCTAAATTTGCACTTGCAGATCCAAACTTTTTATTACCAGTTTGTAATTTTGCATTGCCGTTAAATTTAATTGTTTTTGCAGTACGTGTTGTTGCTTCTGTTATACCTGATACGTTGCCCGAAATATAAAATTTATCATCAGCATCAACTCTATCAATAGTGCCACTAGCAATAACAGTACTTCCGTCAATACTGTTTACTGCAAAAGTTTCTCCCGCACTAAATGATCCGTCTACGTCACTTACTCTAAATTCTGTTTCTCCTGATCCTTTTAAACCAGTTGATCCGTTAACAGCATAAAACCCTCTATTAGCAAAATACGTAAATGAGTTTAGCCATTCTATTCTAACACCATTTGTAAATGTTAATGCATCAACGCCTGGTGTAATAAATGTTACAGCATGAAATAAGCAACTTGCTTCTTTTGAATCTGCATGTGCAACACTACCATCTAAGTATGCACCTTTACCTGCATCACCTTGATTAAATCCTCTTGGATCACTAGCATTTGTTACACTACCTTTTGTAATAACAGTTATGTTTCTAATATAAGGCGAACGTGATGTTACTTTAAAACTAGGTGCAAATCTAAATGCATGTCCTACATTAGTTCCGCTGTTATAGTAAAAATCTTTGATTGTTATATCTTCAACAGTTGTTTCGCCATTGAGATGAAATACATCTTCTGAGTCAACACTATCAGGTTTGATAGTTACACTTCTCATACTATGACCTTTGACTGTAACTCCTACAGGAACTACTAGCGGAAGTCTTTCTTGATACTCACCTGGATAAATGTGAACTGTGTCCCCTGATGTAGCATTTTGTAATGCTTTTTCAACAGTTAAGTAAGGAGATTGTGGATGATTACCAGCGTTATTATTACTACCGTTTTCACTAACATATAAAGTATTAGCATGTCTTGTATTTAAATTTATACCTGCAATATTAACTTGATTTGCATTTATAGTTTGGCCGTCTACTGTATTTGCAAATACAGTACTCCATGTTTTTCCAGCCTCGCCTAATGTAAATGATCCGCCTCCGTCTGGAATAATATTACTTGCAATCTCTGCATTAAAATTAATACTGTCAGTATCTGCATCACCAAGTACAATGTCTCCGTCTGCACTAATATTACCAGTTGCATGTAAATTTCCTGATACGTTAGTATTTGCAAGTAATTCAATAGTTCCTGTACCACTTGGATCTAGTTCTAAGTTTGCATTTGAATCTGTTGTTCTAATTGTATTGTCGTTAATTTCAAAACTATCAACTACAAGTTTATTTTGATATACAACTTGATCAGCAGTACCTAAATCAATAGTTCCTGTGCTACTTGTAATATCATTATTTTCAATCGTAATACTACCTGCTGTTAGTTTGTCTAACAACAAATTTGTAGTTCTAATAGTACCGTTAACGTCTAGATCGTGTTCTGGAGTTGCTGTATTAATACCGATGCGATTGTTAGTTACATCTAAGTATAAAAGGTCTGTCTCAAAAGCCAGGTCTATCCCATTTCTAATGAGATTTGACTTTAAGAGCGGACCGGATATGCGACCTATTGCCATCTCTACTCCTTAACACGGGGATCTTGTCCCTCCAACCACCTTGCATTGCGGGTTGACCACAGTATTAATAACGAAAGAATTTTAGGTCTGATTCTTTTGTTATATTGTATTTATGTGAATGTAGATAATATAATGACTTAGTTAGCCAAAGATAAGAATAAATTCATTCATTATCTCGTCCATTTCAGTGGCACTAACTGTGGCTCCAGATCCTGAAGCATCTGTCCAACCACTAACTCCGTACACTTCTAAGTTTCCTAAAGCAACATTCCATCGTGTTGTGCCAACTTCAGGAGTTGCTATTCGTTGTACTGATGTTCCTGCAGGTATTCTCATTGCAGTAGTTTGATTGAATTTAACATATCCGTTGTCTGTGTATCCTATACTTGCCGCGCCGCCTGACGTATTAGTAATTGTGCTGTCGAGTATATGTAAATCTTCAAACTGTGCTTTACCTTGTCCTATTTCCGGTAAAAGTATTAAATCACTGTTTGTAATATTTGTAGACAATGTATTTCCATCAATGTCTATACCACTTAATTCAATACGATTCATTGTAGTTGCGCCATAAGATGTTGTCATACTATTGACACCTTGTGCGGTAAATTCTATTGTGTTGTTGGGGTTTGGATTAACAAATGTTTGTAAATCATCACTATATAATCCGGGACCTAATACTCTTTTTACAGAATTTGTAAGTCCTACTATTTGATTAACATCTGAATTATATTGCACAGCACCAATATTATTTGAAAATATTGGAGTGTAGTTGTCTACTACATATCCTGATGCACCTGCTAGTGTAGGATTGCCTGTGTCGCCGTCTTGGAATATGCTTCTAATTGTTGTCAATGAAGGCTTACTAATAACAGGAGCAATATATGTATTATGTAATGCATAACCTAATGGGTTATTTGCTTGTATGCCAGACTGTGTACGCATATCGTCTGTCCACTCAGGAGCAAGGCTTCCGCCGTCCCATAGACTTGAGTATTCAAACATACCAAAGTTTAACAGGAACAAATATTCTTTTGCCGCTACTTCAAATGCATCTCCATTAGTCTTCCAAGCATTTCCACCATATCCTGATGAATCCCATTTGCCTGCATCGTATGCTTCTTCCATAGCCGCATACAATGGACCAGTTGCCCAGTCTGCACTAATATAAGGATACATTTTTAATGACACTGCGTCAAGGCCGTGCATGTGTAGTGTATGGAATACGTGTTCAATAACTTCTTGTGCATCTTGATCGCCATCGCCTGGTGCTCCACCTGTTGAATTTAAGTACCACACCATGTCATTATGTACGTGAGTATCAAACAAGTTAGTTAAGTTCCAACTAATAATACCCGGGTCACTTAAGAAGTTTGGAGTATAATCTGCGCCAGCACCTCTTGCTACTCGTTGTAGTGTTGGTCCAACTGCCGCATGATACGTGCCTGCATCTCCGCTTAATGTTTTAATTACAGTTCTTTGTGCAGATTCATTAATGCCTGCGGCATCCTTATCTAAGAATAATTCAAACATACGTGCTACTTTTTCAACAAACGAATCAGGAACTGCTGTTTGTCCTCCAATTGTGCCTGCCGCTATAATTCTTACACCGTTAACTGTAACTTCACGTTTAAAGAAATCACTACCGTCGCCTGTAACATTACTAAAAGCGCCATTGTTGTATTCTGGGTCTGGAGATCCTGACACAGTACTGTTTGGTAAAACAACACTTCCTGTTCCATTAACTTCAAGAACATCAGTAGGATCAAGTAAAATATCTGCGGAAGTTGTTTGTATTACATTGTCTCTAACTTTTATACCTTGTAAATCTATAAATGCACCACCTGATGTTCTAAGTTCTAAGTTACTATTTGATGCAGTCGTTGTTACATAATTGTCATTAAATTCTATATTTCCGTCTGTTTCTAACTCATTAAGATCAACATCTCCTGCAATGCCTATATTGTGTGCAGTAAGTGTACCATTTACTGTTAAATTTTGAGATATATTTGTATCTTCTTTAAAACGTATAGCACCAGTTCCGCTTGCACGTAAATCTAAATCACTGTCAGAAGATTTTGTTTGTATTTTGTTTCCAAAAATTTGTACACCTTCCATAGTAATTCTACTAGGAGCAATAACGTTATTTGTAATTGTAGCATTATCAAATGTAGCAGAAGGTGCAGTAGAAATAGTAATATTTGTATTTCCGTCTACAGTAAGATTTGGTATTATAACATTTTCGTCTAGGATAATTTGGCCTGTTCCGCTTGCATCAAACTCTAAATCCGCATTACTTTCAATAGTTTGTATTCTATTACCTGCTAAACTAATAGAACCAACTATAGCAGATTGAGCACTAAAGAATGTGTTTACAGTTGCAAAGTTTGCTGTAATGTCAGTTGCAGTAATATTAGGAGCAACTCCTGAAATAGTATTAACAGAAATGCTTTGTCCTACTTCAACATTTTCTTGTATATCTACAGTGCCTGTTCCTGTTGATCTAAATTCTAAGTCGGTATTAGAACTTCTTGTAGTGATTACATTACCTTCAAATAAAATATCACCTGTGATCATTTGTTCTAAGTTTAAATTATCAGTAACAAGTTTTTCACCACTTGTTGTTGTCATAGTAGCACTTGCAAAACTATAGTTTGCATTTGGCGCCATGATTGTATTTTCAACAAGAACATTGCCAGGTATTCTAACTATACCAGTGCCTGATGGTTGTAACTCTAAATTTGCATCACTTTCGTTTGTGGTAATTCTATTTCCTACAAATCCTACACTATCAAAATTTGCAACACCGTTTGCATTTAATGTAGTAGTAGTTACATTATTTAAAGTACTGTTTAAACTAATATTAATATTGTCTGTAACAATAGCATTAGAGTTTATATCGCCGCTGTCTAATGTACTAACACCTGTTTGAGTAAATGCTTGTCCTGTTGTTAGACTACCAAACTTTACTTTACCTGTTCCGCTTGCTTCTAATACTAAATCTGCATTAGAATCTTTTGTTGTAAATCTATTACCTTCTACGTCAAATATATCAGTTGTTAATTTTTCAGCAAACACAGTCCTCCAACTTTTTGTTGTTGATCCTAGATCATAAGCAGAATTTACATTCGGCGTCATGCCTGATGTTACATCACTATTGAAACTAATATTATCTGTGTCTGCGTCACCTAAACTAACCAACGATCCTGTTATAGTTGTGTTTCCTGTAGTATCTAAATTACCTGTAATATTTGTATTTGCATTAATATTAACTGTGTTTAATGCTGAATCTATTTTTAAATTGCCAACTAAAGTTTCAAGTTTATTATCTCTTAGTCTTATAAAATCTGTTCTAACTCTAGTATCATCTATGGTTACTGTTGAACCTCCTGTTACTATAGTTAATGAATCTGTATTACTAAAATCAATGCTTGCAGATTGTATTTCAGTTTTACCTGTTTCTTGATTTACAAAAAGTGCAGTACCAACTCTAAAATTTCCTTGTTCATCTACAGTTGTATAATTTACTCTGCCTGAATTTATTTCTACAACTTCATTTGCATGTATCGATAGAGTATCGTCATTTGCTGTACTTTTTCCTGTGCCTATATAGGTAAAATTATGATTTACCAAATATGCATTTGTGCCTGCACCGTCTGCTTTTATTCCAAAATCACCATAAACATTTGCACTACCTATGCAACGTATTTCAGCACCATATTGTATAGTAGAACCGTCTGTGCTTAGATGTCCTGTTGATCCTCTTTCAAGTAATATACCTTGTTGTGCAAAATAAACAAAACTGTTTAACCATTCAACTCTTACACCATTTGTTAACTTAACACTTTCAACTCCCGGTGTGATAAATGTTACACTGTGGAATAACATACTTGCTTCTTGACTTGAACTAGTTACACTTGCTCCGTCTACTAAAACACCTTTACCAGCATCTCCTTGATCGTAACCATTAGGATCCGTTGCACTTGTAACACTTCCTTTTGTAATAACTGAAACATTTCTAATATAAGGACTACGTGAAGTTACTGTTGCATTTGTTTTGAATGCAAACGCATATCCCGGACTGTAAAAGTCTTTAATTGTTAAATTTTCTATTGTAACTTCGCCGTCAACTAAAAAAGCATTTGCAGTATTTGTTGCTAGTGTAGGTTTTATAACTGTGTTACGAATATCTTCACCAATAATGGTTACATTTGAAGGTACTGTTAACGGAAATGCTTCTTCGTATTCTCCAGGCGATAAATGTATGACTACAGGGCCTTGAATACTTGCATCTGCAAAACTTAATGCTCTTGTTAATGTAAGGAATGCACCGTTAGGATGATCTCCTACATTTGAATCATTACCATTTTTGTCTACATAAAAAATATTACCTTGGCGTTCAGTTATATCTATTAGGCCATTTTCAAGAGATATACTATTACCGAGTATTGTTTGGATTTCCATAGTACCAAAGTTAATTTGATCCCATTTATTAGATATTGATCCTAAGTTATAGGTATTATCTACATCCGGAATAATATTACTTGCAACATCTGCGTTTAGTGTTACACTGTCTGTAGTACTATCACCAAAAATTATATTACCGTCTAAGGTAATGTTACCTGTTGCGTTTAAGTTACCAGTAACATTAGTATCGCCTTGCAATTCTATTGTGCCTGTTCCATTAGGTAAAAGATTTATATCAGCATCAGTTACATAAGAACTAATAGTATTATCTCTAAACAATAATTGCTGAGTAGCAATACCACTAGAACGCACATCATTTTTAAAATTAATAGATCCAGTTAGTGCATTTATATCATTGTTAGATATAGTAAAATTGCCTAGACTTGCAGATAAAGTAGTTAAAAAAGTAGCCGATATTGTGTCGTTGACATCTAAATCAAATGCCGGAGACGTTGTATTGACACCAATTCGATTGGTATCAACTTTTAGTTTAATTATGGGAGTACTGGCTTGAAGATTTCTAAAGTCTAAATCTTTGCCTTGACGTTCTAGATTTGCCGTTAATAACGGTCCAGATATTCTACCTACTTGTGCCACTTAATTCTCCTGACACAGTATTTATTTGATTTTTTTAGATTAACCTTCGACGAATTTAATACGTACAGCACCGTCGCCGCCGCGCCAGCCGTGATCTCTAACACCTGGACATGGGTTAGCCGCCATTCCGCCTGTTCCGTATGGTACAAAGTGTCCACAACCTAATTGCTCGTAACACTGACATGCTCTGTTACCCATCCAACAACTACCGTGATAAACACCTCTTGATGGATTTCTACTTGCCGCATTTAATGCTAAACTAAATTGGTGTGCGCCCATTCCTGACCAACGTGAATATGGATTATTTTCTTCTGTGCCATATGTTACCATAAGACCTTCTTTTGAGAAAATACCTGCTGGAACTGAAACATGATAATAGTGCATACATGTACATTGTGGATAACATCCTAAGAAACTTGCACACGATGTAATACCACAACAGTTAGTTTCGCCACCATATGATCTTGCACAGAACATACCACTACAGTGATTACATACTATACCACAGTTTGGTCCTCTGTTTGTTGCACAAAAACCATTTGCTCTATAACAGCAATATAAACTTGGAGAAGTTGAACAAAAACTTGTTCCGCCTCTACCACCTTCTGAACAAACACAACCATTACTACCTGAACTAAACCAGCAATACATTGTAGGTTCTGAACAGCCTCTAAAACATAATGAACTAGCATTACCGCATGATTTACCAATACATCCACAAACTCTTTGTCCGCTGGACATACTGTGTTTCTTACGTGTATATGCCGCTGAATTACCTGGTAGTCCTCCACCACAACAACACATTCTTGCGCCTGAGCCACCTGCTCCCCATGAATCGATAGTTGCTACACCGTTACCGGGTGCAATGAAACAAAAGCCATTACACAGTTTACTGTACATTTGACCGTTCATATATGAATAAATTCTACCTTTTTCAAGGTTACCTTCATCTTGAGTAAAGTTTCTACTTCCTAGTAATGATTTTAACGATGCCATTCTTTGTTCTCCTAGTAATTTTATTTATCAAAATTATGTAATACTGTAACCGGCTTGCCTACGTCAGGGGCACTACTAAATGATATATACCAGCCTTCTGCTTTTCCTGCTGGATTTTGGATTAATGTATAGTTTGTTGTTGCTATTTGGAACACGTTTTCAATAAACACCAATAAATTTCTTGCTGATGCTGGTGCTGGAAAATTAATATCTCCGTTTACTAATGGTCCAAATATTGTTTCACTAGCATCACCGTTTCCTAAATTTTGTTGCACAATCTCAGTTGGTTCTTTTTTACGTACTTCACCCCAAACACCATCTGCATAAATTTCAAAAGCCTCAAGGTCTGTGTTATATCTCATTACACCGTTTTCTGGGAATATAGGTCTTTGAGCAGTAGTACCTAGTGGAACTACTATGCCTGTTTCACCGCCCATTCGGTTAAATCCGTTGATATCATATTTAATTCCAGTACCTTGTATACTTCTTAAATTAGTACTTTGTGCTTTTATTAATCTCATATTACACTTCCAAGAAACTTACTGTTGCAACTAAGTTTGTAGGGGATTCACCAAGTGCTACAATTTTATCGCCTGCTTCTAAAACAATCTTTTCACTGTCAAATGTAAATGTTTCACCTGCAGGTAATTGTAAAGAATTAATCACTTTATTAGTATCTGACTTTGCATCTCCGTTTGCTACAAGATGTAAATCAAAATTTGTTATTCCATGTTCTTGATGAACTGGATTTGGTGTGTCAGTATTACAAACCATAATTGTCAAAACAGCATAAGATTTGCCGCCTGGGACAAGTAGCAGGTCTGTGTCAGTATTTGCTATTGCTGTAGATGCTATGGCCATATTTCTCTTTCCTTAAAATAACATGCTCAATAATAGAGCATTCTTTCTACTTATTATTTCTCCAGTAGTAGCGTTAGCATGTTTAAAAAATAAACCTGTACCGCCTGTTTCCGGAGTTTTAACATAAAGTTTTAATCCGTCTGCTGGACCTGCTGGATCTGCTAATGCATCATCAATCGCAGGAGTTGATGTTAGTGTCATATTATCAAGTACCTTAATACCTCCAGTACCAGGTGCTGATAAAATTAAATCTGAATCTGAAACTAATGTTTCAATCATATTATCTTGAATTCTTAAATCTTGTAGTTCTGTTCTGTCAGCAAATACTTTACCAACATTAACACCGTCAAGGTCAAAGTTAATAACACTTTGTACGCCCGAAACTTCTCGATCTCTTACTTCAACAAATGATTTACTAGTACTACCTTCTTCAATACGTCTTTGGAATGTACTTGTTAATGCTGTAACAATTTCATCGTCAACATATTTTTTATTAGGAATATGATCGTCATCAGTTACACTACCTTCGTAGTTATTAGTACCTGTTACACTAATCACTCCTGTACCTTCATTAATAAGATACAAGTCTCCGCCTCTTGTAGTAATACTATTTGTTTGAATACCGACTAAACTATTTGCAATATTTTGAAAAACAAATCCACCGTCTATTAGTGTATCAGTTAACGGATTAGTCCATTGCATAGTTTCAACAAATACAAATTCTGCATCTGTTAACAGTCCTCTATCCATACGCAGTCCTGATTTATTTAAAGTTATACCAGAACCAGTTTCACCGTAATTTGCTGTAATAATATTATCTTGTACATCTAGGTTAGTTGAATTAACTATTGTTTGTGAACCACCAACTGTAATGTTACCTGTAAAAACAACATCTCCCTGTAACGGTCCTGTATCAAAAGTAATTTGTCCACCAGGAGTTACTTTAATAATATAATCATTATTTGGTATACTTACTACACTTGCGCTCATTTACTCATTTCCATCTTTAGATAGCAGTTAATATCATTAATGATTCTGTAGAATCATCTTGACATTCCCATGTATATCGATTGCCATCCCAATCAACTGCTGTTCTGTTATGTATCTTCTTTATAACCTTTGGACTACTTCCTGGAGCAATACCAATTAACGATGCTTCGAACTGTGCGTTCGGTGAAATTTCATTCACCAAACGACAGATTCTTGTAATATTTCCAGCATCATTTGAACAAAGGAATTTACCGTTACCACGTTGACTTACTACCTTACCTTCAATTAAATTTGATCCATCATGAAATCGAATTGGTATTGTTGGTGTGGCATCAACGCCAGTTGCTCCAAAGTTCTTTTTATTGACTGGTCTACCCATGTTATTCCTTATGCGTCTTCTGTAAAGTCGTCGTCATCAGTTCCAACTAGTGTGTTGTCATCGCCTGCTTCTTCCATGCGTACAACGCCGGCACTTGCCGCGGCACCCATTTGGAATGCTAATGATGTTCCTGCTAATACGTTAGTACCAGTTGCACTCGGTGAAGCAACAGTAACTTTACGACCTGTAATTTTACTTACACCATAAGTTTCTGCATCATTACCTTGTACTGAAATTGACATTTCGCCTGCCGCTAATGCCGCTGGTAATTTACCAGTTGTTAGTGTACAAGTAAATTCGCCACCTGTACCAATTTCTTCACACACAAATCTCTTAGAGCCTTTTTGTTTTACAATATAGCCCTCTTTAACTGCTGTTCCGTTATGAAAATTTACTTTAATCTCTGATCCACCTGCTGTTGGCGCACCAAAGTTTCTTTTGTTTAATGGTCTTCCCATTTGTTTCTCCTTGTTACGTTCTAAGTAATACGCAGTGGGTCAATTCTGCATAAGTCCGCTTGCACGGCACGATTATCGACACAAGTATTTATCAAATAAAAGTATATAGGAAAATTTGTCAAGAAAAAAGACACCGAAGTGCCTTTTTAAAATATAAGCAAAATAGGTAGGACTTGGGTACACCTACAAGTACGGACCGAAATACCATTTCTAAACCGTACAACCTATCCCCGCGGGTTAATGCGATGTGACTCAGCGTATTTCTACTACCAAGCCTGGGTACCACCCCTGGACAGTCAAGTTAGACCCTTCTGGTAAAGGCCTCTTCCTTGCACTATAAACAAAAGTTAATTACTCTTCTGTTGCTTATGTACTTAATATAACAGACTTTATATATAAAGTCAACCTTTTTTTTACCAAAATATTAAATTTTTTGTAATCTTGGGTCTGTACTAAGTATGTTCTTTTCAGCACGTGGTCTTGACAGTGGTCTTTCCATCTGTTTGCGATGTATCGCTTTGTGTGCTAATTTCGTTTGGATCTTTTTACGAGCCGCTTCGAAGTCTCTGTGATTCATAACACTCTTCCTTTTACAGTTAAGTGCGTTCCTTCGCTTATGCTACTTCCGTCCCTTAGGATGAACGTACTAATATTTAGTCAAAAAAATAGGGCCCGTAGGCCCTATTTCTAATTTTGTAAAATACCTATTAACTAAATGATACGTTACCGTTTGTAATCGCTACATTCGCTAGGTAGTCACCTGCATTACCAAGTGAAGACGCTGTGTTGGATAGTTCAACATAGCCGTAACGTGTCATGAATGACACTACTGGCTCAAATGTATCCGGATCCATTACAACACCACTACTCATTAATGGAATGTATGGGCAGTAGAACGCTGGTGCATCTGATTCAGATGAACCTTTGTAACCTACTAGTACTGCTGTACTATCGCCAGCATATGTATCTACATATACTTTCATAGCGTTGTTCAATGTACCTACAAACTTAGTGTTTGTTGGTGCTTCGAACGAACCTTCAGTTGTTCTTGCGAACGCTGAAGTTGTTGCAGACTGAAGTACTGTTAATGCAAATGGACTTACCACTGCATAGTTACCAGCACCACGTCTTGTACGCTGTGCGATTAAGTTAGCCGCTCTGTTAATTTGAACTGCCAACGCGGCATGCTCATCACCAACAAAAGTTGCTGTACCACTTACTGCGGCTTGGTCGTATGTTTCAACGGCTGTACCACTAAGTGTTCTTAGTGAAGCAAGAACTTCTTGGTCGATCTCAGCAGTAATCTCTTGGGCTAATGCCGCCATGATTTCTGCTTCAACATCGATACCATGCTGTGACTGAGCGTCCTGAGCCGCTTCAAACGTCCAACGAGCACTCAACTTACGAGTTTTCGCTTCAACAGTTTGTTTTAGGATCTGGATGCTTAGTTTGTTACCGGCACTACCTTCTTGCGCCGCGGTTGCTGCCGCTTTGCCGTCTGTTGCACCTGAGTAAGACTCAGCAATCTTGAATGGTGAAAGTGCTTCTTCACCTGCAGTTGCACCTGATGCACCTGCATTAAAAGTGTCCGAATAACGGACTCTTAGTGTGTGGATTTGACCCACTGGACCAGTCATTGGCTGTACGCCAACTAATTCGTTTGCAATTACCGTTGGCATTACACGACGAATTACTGGTAAAATAACTCTGTTAAGAGTTGCTACGTTACCGGCTGAAGTACTACCTGCTGTTGCAGTCTCTGACAAATACTTTCTAGTATTTTCCAAAGTTGCACCCATAACGGATTTTTTTGTTCCGCTTAGGCCTTCCAACAATGCAGTTTTAGTCTCCTGCCAGCGGCTTTCGAGTAGTTCTGACATAATTATCTCCTATCAATTTAATCCAGCAAGACGTCTAATGTCAACTACATTCTCGTCTGCTTTACTACTAATATTAGTTGTTCTATTGCCTGTGATTTCTGTGCCTTCTACTAGTTTTGCCTTCTTCTTCGCTGGAGCATTACCATCAATAACTGCTGGTAGGTACTTGTTAAACGAATCACTAAGTTTCTTCGTTTGAACAGATTCCAGTAAGTCTGTCATAATTTCACGCTGATCTTTGCTTAATGGCGCAATCAAACCGTTTATTACTTTGTTTCGCTCTGCGTTTTCGTTAATTCTCTTGATTTCAGTTGCTTTCGCTTCTGCTAATTCAATAGCCTTAACCGCTTGTGCTTTCGCTTCTTCAACTTGCTTATCTTTTAGATCTACAATTTTTAGAAGTTTTGAAGTTTCGCTCTTTTCGTTCAAGTAACTATTTGCATACTCACTTGCGAAAGATTCGAATAATTTACGACCGAAGTCATTTTCTCTTGCAACATTAATATCTTCTTTAAGTGCAGTAATCTCTTTATTCAAGTTCTTACTTACTGTTTCGGATACTAATTTTGCACTTTTCTCAATAAATGAAGTTTTCACTTTATTGAAATGTTTCTTAGCCTCGCGTACTAAACGTACTTTAGTCTCGGCTAGATCTTTCTTATCTTCAAAGAACTCTGCGATTTCTTTAGATAGAGCCTCTACAACAAATTCCTCTAGTTTAGCAAAATTACTTGCCATTTTCTTTTGGTCTTCGTGCAATTCAGTGACTTCTTTACCTAGTTGGTCCATAACAAACGCTTTCATTAAGTCTCCATTTTCTTTCAACTTAACAGCATACTTTGCTTTGGCTTCTGCTAGTTGTTTGCGGTCTTCTGCAAACTCGGCAATTTCACTTCCAAGACGATCATTAAGCATAGTATCAATGGCTTCCACCATTGTTGCTTTGTCATGTTCGTACTTTTGAGCAAATTCTTCGCGCAATTCAGCCGTTACAGCCTGCTTGTTTTCGCGAATCTTGCCTTCCCAAGCCTCTTCAATTTGTGCTCTGACTTCTTGAGTAACTACATCGTTTTCAAAGAGTGTTTTCAGTGCATCTATCATACTTTTTCTCCTAGTTTCACTGGAGTTTGTTGATTATGTTAATCAACGATTCCTTAAGATACTTTTGTGCCTTGTCGTCTTGTTTTGTTGCCTGTGCTAATTCATATGCCTTCATTCCCCCACGTGCATTCATAAGATGTTCATAAATTGGTGTTGGATATGCACCAGGGGCGCTAGGCTGAGCCACAACGTCCACAGTGATTATTTCAAAGCCCGACACATCGCCGGACTCATTAACTTCACCCGAACCACGCGATGAAACTCCTAGTTTAACTCCGCTTTCTAGCATTGTTTTAACTAATTGTCCCATCGGGGTCGGTAAAATTTTCATTTTGCCATAACCGTTGTTGTCTTCCATCCACATATCTGTTATCATATGTGAAACACGATCAAGGTTAATATTTAGGCCTTCAGGATGATCAACTTCGCCGAGAACTGAATAACCAGTCCCAATTTGATCATTGAGAGTTTTGACAGCCCTTCCAATCTCATTTACAGGATAAACACGCTCATTTGCATTGCGTACTCCGCCTTGAATACAAATACCTTTTAAATAAAGATCTTTGCCTCCATTTGAGTTTTCAGTTGACTCAACAACCATTTTAGCCTGGTCGAATGTCAAATTCTCGCTTAGTAGATTCATTGCCTTCTACTCCTAATTATTTACTGCCAATAGTAGATTTTTTATTGTCAGCAGTTTCGCCTGCGCTTTTCTTTTCTGCGCCGTGGCCTTTTGGCTGTGCTTTCATGCTTTTCGATGCTTTACCACCTGGTACGTTGATGTTACCCATGTTATCTTCTTTACTTGAGTTTGCCGCTAAGCCACCAGTTGTACCTTTTGAGTCTGCTTCACCGCCAGCAACTAAGTTACTAGATGTTCCGCCCATGTTGTTAGCACCTGCTACAGTTGACTTAGTGTTTGCACCATTGTCGCCCATACTTGCAGTTACTTTTTCAACATACTCACGCATTGTTTCAGTTTCAGACTTTTCTGCAACTTCTTCATCTTTCGATGCTTCGTCTACTTCTTCGTCTGTCGCTTCTTCTACGCCAAGATCAAATGACTCTTCTTCTGCTTCGTCATCTGCTTCGTCATCAGCCATATCACCCATGTCGCCTGCGTCTTCGTCGTCACCTTCGTCGCCGCCGTCGCCCATTTCGTCATTAAACTGTTGACGTAAGTCGTCTAATTCTTTTTCTAAGTCTACCATACGATCTTCTAGGTCTTCGTCTCCTTCTGGAGCATCGTCTTCACCTTCTTCATCGTCACCCATTTCCAAATCAGCCATCATATCGTCTGCTGGATCTGCTTCTGGCATTGGTTCAACTTCGAATTCGTTCATGTCAAAACCTTCTTTGGTTTCTTCATCGTCGCTTGACTCATCAACTTCTTCGTCAGTTGCTTCGTCTAAGTCTTCGTCTGCTGACTCTTTAGTGTCTTCATCATCTGAAGATTCTTTAGTTTCTTCATCTGTAGACTCATTAGCATCTTCGTCTTTACTAGACTCGTCTACTTCTTTGTCAGTTTCCTCTAGATCATTTTCTAGTAGGTTTTCATAAATTTCTCTTGATTTTTCAACTACGATCTCGTGGAACAATTCTTCTGCTCCAGCACGATCTTCATTGACTAGTTTTTCGAGCATATTCTCGAACTTGTTTAGATCTGCCATTTTTTGTCTCCTGATTAAAATAAAATTACCTTACGGTAAGGCTGTCATTAATATTTACTATTTATACAGAAAAGTACGTAGATATAGGCTCAAAATGAGCCTTTTTTAAGGATTCAACGAAAAATTGAAAGATTTTACTAAATCTTCCGATGTTATGTGAGAAATATTTCCAAAGTTAGCAAAAGGCTCTGGAATAAATCCGTTTTCGTGTCCTAACACTCTTATATATCTTTTTTCGGTATTTTTCTGAAAAACAGTAGTCGTTTGGCGTAACCAATTGCCGTAATACGTTGATGTATCGTGTTCACGCTTGTAATTAGGTGTACCACTGTATAAATTATTTACTCTTTTGTGCTCAGGGCCTATTCCTTGATAATCAAAGCCTAATATGTATATTGTTTTATGTCCGTGACTACTTGCAAAATCAAGTGCAGTTGGTCCACTACTCCATCCTTTGCTAGGTTCAAAATAATTTAATCCACTGTATTTTTCGTAAGACTTGTTATAATTTGTCCATACTTGACCTTCTTTCTGATATCTGTATTGAACAATTTCGTTGACCATTTTAGTATCAACAGCAATTAAATAGTCAGGTTTGAATTCTCTATATACTGCATTACAAGCATATATAGTTCCAAATTTTCTAAGTGGTTCTAATGGGATTTGGCGACGGCTTATACCGTTACCTAATACAAAGGCTATACTCAATTATCATACTCCGCCGGCCTCTGCGTTTGCCGCTATGCCGTACATTTGTCTTACAAAATGCAAGTCTTTTGCTTGCTCTTCTTTATGTACCTCTGCGGCTAATCTTGCACGATTAATTTGGCGAAGTGTGAGTCGAGTTTTACGTGTTGAATCAAAGTCTACTGGTGACTGGTCGTCTTTAGCAGAATAACGTTTGTCTTCTACAGGCTCAAGTGTTTCTTTGTCAAAGTAAAATATTTCTCTTAGTATCATACTGTTATTTATACCGTTACGTCAGTTGCGCCTTCTTGAGGTACGCCTTCGCCGCCAGTTGCTGTGTCGGGTGCATCTGTCGCACCTCCATCAATTGGTGCTTCACCGCCTGGTACTTCTGCATCCATGTCACCCATATCTGCATCAATACCTGCTCCGCTAATGCCTGCGCCTCTAAGTTCTCCACCTGCGTCAGTTGGTGGTGGAGTAATATTCTCATCGTTTTCTTCTCGCCATAGTCTTTCGTTCTCAGTAAGTTCTTCTTCACTAAGACCTAAGTATCGTTTCATTGCAAAGCGATTTGAAATATATGGTATTGCGCTCATTTGTGTAAATGTTGGAATACGTGCATTATCAATTTCACTTTGTCTATATGCCGCAAAGTTTTGTGGTGGTTGGAATCTAATGTCAAACATTGCAGTATCAATGTTTACACCTCGTTCTAATAGATAGCGTTTAAATTCTTGATTTATATCTTCAATTAATAAACCTTGTAATCTTTCGCAATATGTATTAAATCTTAATTCTTGAATGTATGCTGTACCTACTCTACCGTCATTATATTGAGCGGCACTATCGTCAGCACCAGTTGGCAAGTAACTTGACGGAATACGTAAGCCACGAACTAACTTGTTGGTAAAGTATCTTAAGTCGTCAATTTCACCTAGGTTAGTACCGCCGGGCAGTGTTTCAACTTTTGATCCACGTCCTTCAGCAGTTTGAGGGAAAAAGTAATCTTCGTTAATTGACAGGGGATTGTAAGAACTGTCTATGACATTTGTGCCTCCACCTGTTGACGATGGGATACGTCTTTGATGTATTTCCGTCTTAACACGTTCTACAAATTGCATTGCCAAGTGACTTGGCATGTTGCCCACATCAACGTAGAATACTCTGCGCTCTGGCGCACGTTGTACTCGATAAATGATAATAGCATCTTCAAGTAATTCTTTTTGTTTGTATACTTTAAATATTGTTTCTAGTAATGAGTTACCAAAAGGAAAGTTGTTGTCTAAACCTTCTGATAAACTTAGGTGTACTACATTCTCTGCATCAATAGCAACTTCGCCTTCACCTTCTTGAAATCTACTTCCGCTTTGTCTTGGGGAGTTGCCTACCATGCCACGAACACCGCCTTGTAAATAACCATCACCACCACCTGTAACATTTCCATTAGTTTGGAAAGGTGTAGTTGCAACCATGTCTTTAAAGTTTAGATTAAAATCTTTAATTACATATTGTTGTGGCTTTTTACCTTCTGATTCGTTAACAATAATTCTTGCAACGTTTGCAGAATCAACATGAAATAATTTTTTAGTTTCTGGATCTCTAATAAAAAATTGATCTCCATATTTAAATACGTTACGTAAAATCCTAAACATACGTGTATCAAATTTTTGTAACTTATTCCACTGTTGTAAGTATTGCTGTAAAATAGTTGTTTCACTTGTTGTTGCTGATTTCTTAAAATCAATTGTAAAAGGAGTTTTGTTTTGTGAATTTTTCTGTGAACAAAACTCTGCAAGAATATCCAATGCGGCATTTACTTCTGAATCTAAATCCATAGTATTGTATTGTCCGTAACGCTCAACTCTATTAGGAGCACCTACATAAACATCTGGCAAATATGAACTATAGTTTGTTCGTGCAGGACCTGCACTACCACTGCCGCCGCGACCGCCTCCTAAAGGGCTATAATTTCCGCCCGGGTTATCGCCTGTAGGCACTGGTGTAAAATATTTTTTCCAACTCATTGTTTATCCTTAATATGCGCTCTCTGGATCTTTTTCAAGAATCCGTCTTGTTAGTGTATTATTTTCACGCATAAGTGTGATTAATGTTTCCATGTTACTACTACTTATGCCCTCACCGCCTGAACCACCGCTAAGAAAGGATCCTGCATTTGGACCAGTTCCCTTTTTAAAGAATCCGTTGTTATCTTTTGATAATTCAGCATTTAGATCTTTCATTTGATCTACTAATTTGTCTAATGCGTCAGCAAAATCTTCAACATTTTTTGCATTTAAGTCATCTGCAAAGGATTTTAAGCCTTGCAAACCGCCTGACGATGCTACTAAGTTTTCAACTGCTGTGCCATCAATTGCGCCAAACTTATTAATACCGTCAACCATTTTATCAAATGGTGATTTTACACCAAAGAAACTAGCAATACTATCTAGAACTCCGCCTGCGGCTAAGCCTATCATTGCACTGCCTAAATCACCTAGTGCTACTGCAACGTCTTTTAAATTTGCTGTATCTTTAACTGCGGCCATTCTTTCAACGCCAGCCGCCATTTTTTCTATACCTGTACCAGCCGATTCAATACCTTTACCTGCTAAGGCAATTGCCGCTCCTGTACCAATTAACAATCCTGCTAATGTTGCCGCACCTAGTATAACTTGTGGTCCTGCAAATCCTCTAAGTAATGATTGGAAGCCTTTTATTGCAAGGTAAACTGTACCACCTGCCGCAACCATTACTGCTAGTTTTGATAAGGCACCGTCTATACCTGAGAACATGCCTCCGCCGCCGCCGCTTGCTTTTGCTCCGCTTTCGCCTGGTGGGCCTTCTTGTTTTTCTTCACCGCCACCAAAGATCTTGCTCATTATCATTGCGCCTAGACCAGAAAGTCCGTCTGCTAGATACCCGCCAATGGTAGACATTAGATTACCATTTTTAAATGCATCAACAAGTTCTTTAAATTTATCAGAAAGCATTGTTGCAAAACTTTGTATTTTAGCAATACCTTCAGGACTTCCTAACCAAGTAGTAAAAGTGCCCAAAGTATCTTCTACTACTTTGAATACTCCTGATTTAATTAAAGCATCGTAAATTTTGTTTTTTGCGTCTTGTAGTATACGTTCAAAGTCTGCTAACCCTTTTGCTCTTGATTCTTCAGCCGCTTTTTGTTCTTTTTGTACATCTGTTAATCCTTTACCAGCATTCTTCAATCCAATAATTTCAACAACTGCACTACCAACTTCACTGCCCATTGCTTGTAGTGTTGAATACTGTTTTTTCTGGGCATCGGACATGTTGTCTGCCATTTCAGCAGTTTTTCTAATCTCTGCCATAAACTGGTCTTGTGTTACAGTTCCGTCTCTCAATCCTTCTGACATTGCCGCCAAGTTTGGATTCAAACGTATTAAATCTTGACCCATTGCATCTAACGGAACACCACCTGTTGCAACCATTTCTGCTATTGCATTTTTTAGTCCTGGACTTGCATCGCCCATCATAGTCATAACACCATTAAGATTCTTCTGTGCCGCTTCGTCCATTGTATTAAAGATCAACTTAAGACGTTTGTCTGCCATGTTATCTTTCATTTCAGCCATAATTTGATCACGACGTTTACCAGTTACTCTAGCAAGTTTATCAATTTCCATTACAGTACTTGAAACACCTGCTGTTAATTCTCTGTTAGACATACGTTGTGAACGACCTAAACTTGTTTGCAATTCTAAATAGTCTGCTGTATATTCAGCAGTCTCTTCCATAGTTAAACCTAAACGACTAAATGTAGGACCCATGTTTTTTTGAATTTGACCACTAATTTGAGCAAAACGTTTTGCACCTTCGCTTGCACTACCTCCAAATAATGCTAAAGACTGTGCATTAGATTGTATTACACTTTGAAAAGTTTCTAGGCTTAATCCTGCTTGAGTTGCCGCTAATTTTGCACCAAAAAGACTATCACCAAAATCAATTCCAACTTGTGATAGTTCTCTAAATGTTTGAACATTTGAATCTACAACACCAATTAATAATTGTAATGCTCCGCCGACCAATGGGCCAACTATAGGTATTGCTGATAATGCTCCTGTAATATGTGATGTAAAGTCTGATATAGATGTTGCACCACCTAAAAATTCATGTCCCAAACCAGACAACATAGCCGTTACTTGGCCAAAGCCACGTGCTAATGCACTGCTAGTTTCTTCTATTTGTTCGTCAAAATCTTCTAATTCTTTGGTAGTTTTACCAGTGGCTTTAGCCATTTTGACTAGTTCTTTTTCGGAACTTTGTGCCGCGCCACCGCCTCCACCGCCGGACTTTTGGATAGCCGCAAGCATTTTTAACAGCGTTGTTTCGGTAGCCGCGTCATTTAGGGTAACTTCGTCTTGCCCTATTGTTCCTTTTACAGGTCCTGCCATATTGTTCTAAATCCTATAAACTACGTACATAAATACATATACTAATTACTAATGTATTTATACGGAGATAGACATGGCAGATTTTAACCCAGAGCAATTTAAACAAGATAATGGAAATAAAATGAATCCATTAATGCAACCAGCGACAGCACCTAAGACAGCAAACCCACTTGCAGGTCATTTTAGACAAGCAAAAATTTATATTAAGTTACCTAGTGGTGGTCAATATTATGATGAGGGGTCCTTAGACATGCCTGAAACTGGAGAACTAGCAGTTATGCCTATGACAGCAAAAGACGAACTAGCATTAAAAACTCCGGATGCTTTGTTAAGCGGCCAGGCTACAGTTGATTTAATTCAAAGTTGTATTCCAAATATTAAAAATGCATGGAGTATGCCAAGTCTTGATATTGATGCTTGTTTGATTGCAATTAGAATTGCTTCATATGGAGAACATATGAATATTAGTGCAACTGCTCCAAATACAAAAGAACCAGTAGAATATTCTATTGATTTACGACAAGTACTACAGCGTTATGAAAATGCTAAATTTTCAGATTCGTTTACAGCGAAAGATTTAACATGTAAGATACGTCCATTAAATTATAAAGAGTTTAGTCAAGTGTCTATGCAAACATTTGAAGAACAAAGAATCTTTGCACTTGTTAATAACGATCAAATTGACGAAGATGAAAAATTAAAACAATTTAATGTTACATTTAATAAAATTAGAGATATTACATTGGGTATGGTTATTAGCAGTGTTGTTTCAATTCAAGTTGGTGACGAAGTTGTTAGTGACCGAAGCCATATTACAGAATTTTTAGAAAATACTGATAAATCGTTTTTTAAATCTTTAAGTAATCATATCGAAAAACAAAAGAAAGAATTTGAAGTACCTCCAATGGAAGTGCGCTCAACTGAGGAACAACTTAAAGAAGGTGCACCGGAAACTTTTGAAGTACCAATTATATTTGATCAAGCACATTTTTTCGCCTAAGGATCGTCAGTTGGCCGGTTGAACAGATCCTAAAAGAAGTTGATAACTTAGAAGGCCAAAGCAAACAGTTAAAATCTGAATTATTTAAACTCATGTGGTATATGCGAGGAAGCATGTCTATGAATGAGGCTTTTCAACTTAGTACTGAGGATCGTACTCTTATGTCAGATTTAATTAAAGAAAATATGGAAACTACAAAGAAAACAAATTTACCGTTTTTCTAAGCAGTAACACCTTTAGCATCTAATTTTTCAGTACCTTGTACACCTGCTTGTGCCGCTTTTTGAGCACCGGATGTTCCTGCTTCAACACCTTTTGATGCAACTTGCGATTTAATTAATTTAGCAAGTGCTGGATCTTTCTTAGCCGCTGAAATAATTGGATCTAATTTAGGATTAGGTAAGCCTTGTGCCATTGAAGGAATAATACCAATTGGTTTATTAGTAGCAGTGTCTACCCATAATGCACCCATCCATTTATACTCTTTGCCATCTTTGGCTTTCATAGTATCGCCTTTAGCAACTGCTTTTGGTGTTGGTGTATTGCCTGCCGGAGCATCACTTGCCGGAGCATCTGCTGTTGGAGCATCTGCTGTTGGAGCATCTGCTGTTGGTTCGTCTGTTGCGCCTGCATCTGCTGTTGGACTTGCTTGTGCATCTGCTTTAGGCTTTGCACTAGGCTTGCCAAGGTCTACTTTTGCTTCTTGTCCAATAGTTGCAATTTGGTCCGGAGTCATCCCGTTGTCTTGTAAAATATTCATAATACTTGCTGTATCTGCAGGTTCGCCAGCCGCTTTCCATTGCTTGGTTAATTTTTTAGCACTTACTGCTGTTCCCATTTCTTTAGCACCGGCTTTAACTTTGCCGGCCGCTTTACCAACTGCGCCTAATGCGCCTTTGGCTAAATTTCCTAAGCCACGCTTTGCTTTTGCACCCATTGAATTTGGATTGTCTAAAGGAAGTTCACCTTGTGCAGGATCTTTTTCCATTAAAAATAATTCAAATCGATCTTCCATATCAAATGACTCTGCTTTTTTCTCGCCGCCACCTTGTAGATCTAATTCACCTTGTACTGGCTCGCCACCTACTTTAACATCTTTAGCATCAATCTTTCCTGATGCTGTACCTTGTGCTAATGCTGATATACCGCTATTGATTGCAGTCATGTTTTGTAAAAATGCATCATTCTCAGCCGCAACCAGTTGTGCAATGCTATCTTGTATTTCATTACTATCAAGCCACCATTGCTTATCAAATGTATCTACAAATTCGCTCATCTTAGCAAACGCATTTAGAGCCGCAGGATCACTTGTTGCTCCGCCTGCTGTTGCTTCTTTCATCGTGTTAAGAAGATCTGTGAATCTACCTACTTCGCTTTCTGGAATAACCATACTGCCGATTGTGTCTTTCATAGTGATGCCGGGTGCTTTAAATGTTTCAGTAAACCCTACATCAAATTTAACTAACCCTGGCGCTTTTTCATATGGTACAGAATCAAATCTTAATCCTTCAAACCAATCTCCAATGCCATTTAATGCCCAACCTGCAATAGCACCATAAGCGGCTGTCTTGACTGACTTGCCAATTGCTGTTGAAAGGTCTTCGCCTTGTAATAATTCTTTTGTTGAACGCAGTATCAAACCTGCGGCCGCACCACCTAATGGTCCGCCTGCAAATGCCGCAATAGTTGTTAGAATACCAACTGCTAAACTTGCTTTGCCTGGATTTTCTTTTGCCCAGTCACTTACTTTTTGTATACCTTGTACAATTTTACTATCACCGTTTTTAGCAGTAATGTCTTTCTTAAGTTGTGCAAACTTTGCATCAGCATTTTTAACTGGTCCTGCATTCTTTGCCATAGCACCAAGTTCGTTAATTTTAGCATCAACTTTCTTAGCCATGTCTACAGGAAGTTTAGCAACAGCACCAGCCGCCGCTCCTACTTTACCTAGTGCGTTTCTGTTATCGCCACTTGCGTTTGCTTGTGCTTCAGCACCTTTAAAAATATCTTGAATTTGATTTGCTGTTAGTGTTGCTTCAGCAAGTCGTGTGTATTCTTCTAGTAACGGCCAAAGTTCTTTTTCCCAACGGCCTACATATAGTCTTTGTGATTCTGTTAAATCTTGCCAACCTTCGTTTAAGATTGTTGCTGATTTCAAATTGTATGATGTTACTTCTTGTAGTTTCATTATATTGCTCCCGCCAATGCTTTTTTCTCAGTTGGTGTAAGTTTATCTAACATTGTTTGGACTTCTGGTGGAATACCTTGTTTATTCTTTAGTGGTGCAACTTTTGCACCCGGTGCTGATGTTGACGCTGGGGAACTACCTGCTTGTTTATTTGTAGTAGGTTGTCCTGCCGCTTGTGCTTGTTGCCCTTTTGTTTGTGGAGCCTTTACACCTGCGCCTTTAGCCATTGACGCCATTGCTCCTGCAACTCCGCCTTGTGATGGAGTACTGCCACCGCTTTGTGCTTTTGGTGCTGAGTCAGTACCTACATTGCCACCAGTTAAATCACTTGCGGCCGCTTTCTTTAATGCTTTATCAATTATTGACTTTGGAAGTACACCATCGGGCAACTGCATCCCGCCTGCACTTAATTTATGTTGCTTCATAAACGCTGATAAATCAGCAGAAGTCATATTTTTATCGTTTTTGCCATTGATACCTTGCCATCTAGCAAGATCTTTGTAAATTGCGTTTGCTTTAGATCCAACTTCACTTGATCCACCTAATCTAGCACTAGTAGCACCAGTTGTTACCTTACTTGCTACTTTTTTAGCAAAATTGCCAATACTACTTGTAGGTTTTTCATTAATTTGTGTATCTTCTAAGATTATTTCATGGATATTCATTTTAAAGTCCTTATAACAGTTGTATGTATTTAGTATATCTACTCCGTAGATATAAGTTTTCGTTAACACTCAAACTTAACACTTCGTTTTGATTAAAGCAGTAGATATGAATTAAAGCAATATTACGAAGTAATATTGTAATTGCTTCATGTAGATTGTTTCAGTCAGACGGAACCTAATCGCTGGTTCCATCTAATCTTGGTCTTCATGTGAGTCCGTCACAGCCGAGACTTGGAAGTAGGTAATTGTTTATACACTTAGTTCAATGGGCTCTGACCTTTCCCAACCTACGTCGACATATGTGTTAT
>Ga0233444_10000139_pt1 | contig 96673 bp, 101 predicted proteins | sample SI_124_October20_6_FD_182792 | JGI IMG/M metagenome (GOLD analysis project Ga0233444, IMG submission 182792) | Seawater microbial communities from Saanich Inlet, British Columbia, Canada - SI_124_October2016_10_MG | ecosystem: Environmental > Aquatic > Marine > Inlet | place: Canada: British... | reverse complement strand
TGGTACCGTCGGCTTACCTTGGGGATCACCATGGATTTGATTATCTTATAGAACCTGGCAAAGCATTAGATCCAGATAAATATTTTATTGTTGCAACTGACATGTTTCAAAATGGATTGTCCAGTTCACCCAGTAATACTGAAGCTCCATTTAATGGTCCCAATTTTCCACTAATTTCCATTAGAGACAACGTTTATGCAGGCTATAGATTAATTACAGAGGTTTTCAAAGTAAAAAAAATCAAAGGAGTTGTGGGTTTTTCTATGGGTGCACAGCAAGCCTTTCAATGGGGTGTTAGTTACCCTAATTTTATGGAGAAAATTGTCGGAATTGCTGGGTCAGCAGTAGAATATCCTCATGGTAAAGTCAGGCTTGAAGGCTTCATTTCTGCTATCAAAGCAGACTTATCATTTGATAATGGACATTATAACTTACAACCTGAAAAAGGACTTAGAGCTGGAGGGACTCATTGGGCAAGTTGGGGATGGTCTCAGGAATGGTTTCGCAAAGAGTTATTTAAAGAAATGGGGCTCAAAAGCATTGATGATGTAATTAATTGGTTTGAAGATTTTGTGTTAACCTGGGATGCAAATAACTTAATAGCTTTAGCAAGAACTTGGCAAAATAACAATGTAGGAGATACACCTGGATTTAATGGTAACTATAAAAAAGCACTTGGATCAATTAAAGCGGATGTATTATATATGCCAAGCGAAACTGATATGTATTTTCATATTGATGCTTTAAAAAATGAATCAAAATTTATCCCTAAAGTCAATCTTAAAATAATCCCATCTTTATGGGGTCATATTGCAGGAGCTGGTTTTGCAAAAGAGGATGCCGATTTTATTAATAACCAAATCATTCAATTTTTTGAATAGTTTGTGTATTATACCCTCCCAAGCGGAGGGTTTTTCTTTTACACCAATGGATACAATTCAAATCCCTTATGATCCAATGATATCATTGCTTTAACACAAGATTCGTTGTGTTGGTTTTAGGGGGAAGTTGTTTAGGGAAATGTATGATGAAGGAACATGGGAAGATGATTTTTAAAAATACAATGAGTGTATCATAGAATGGTCTCACCCTACTTACGCCTTTATGTTACGTGCTGATTTATCAACAAAATTATAATCCTATCGGTTCCAACCAAAACCATTGATTTATATAGAATAGAGCCCTCTAAAAGAGGCTTCTTTTTTTTGGGTCAAAATCAAGCCCTTTCTCCCTATTTCTTTTTCTGTAAGAAAAATCCCCATGAGACTAAAGGGAATAAATAGATTGGAATCGTCAATGGAATTACAATTAAAGGATTTATTATATTTGTTAAATATTAATCTTAAACCAATTCAAAATGAAAAAAATTTATTTTCTATTATTAGTAATGGCTTTTTCTTTCAGTGCAACAGCACAAGATAAAGTTGTTTTAAAACAAACCTTTATAAAAGTAAAACCTGGCAATAATTATGCTGAAGATTTAAAAACCAAATTTGGAGAAATGGCTCAAAAAAGAATTGATGCCGGATACCAATTAGGATGGCACCTTTGGGAAGTTGTTGGCAACCCACAAGCTCCTTTTACACACTTAATTGTAGAGCCTTTTATGGTTAGTCAAATGGAAAAAGAATGGACGCGTGAAGGTTGGATTAAGATGAGAAAAGAGGCGATTCCTGGGATGACCGATACCGATTGGGAAAATTTCATGGATGACGTTGCTGAAAAAAGAGATATTGTGGCTGAAGCCATGGTTGTAACTGTAGCTGAAATTAAAAAAGATGAGGACGTAACTATTCCCTCAGATATTGCAGTTGTTAACTGGATGAAAGTTAAAGAAGGGAAGTTTAAAACATATGAAAATATGGAAAAAGGACTTTATAAAAGCGGCCTTGATAAAGAGGGACTTCGCATCGGTTGGTCACTTGCTAAAAGAATTGACAAATATGGAAATGACTTGTATTGGAATTATCTAACCGTTGATTGGTTCTCCAGTTATAATGACTATGTAAAAACAGCTGCTTATACACCTTCTTGGGATGCTACCAAAGAGTATCAGAACATGATGAAAGTTAGAGATTTAAAAGAATCTGTTGTCATCCGAAAAGTTATTATGTTAGAATAATAAAATAGTTTTTTAAAAAAACCCTCCTAATAAGGAGGGTTTTTTTTATCAATAGGATGTCTCGATTTGAAATGTTTTCAGAAAATGGGCTTATTCAACACAATATTCATCCCCAATCTCATAAGCATCAAATACTTCTTTACTCACTGAGCCCGACAGAGGCTGTGAAGGAACATCCTCATCAACGTCGAGTGCGTTATTTCTATTTCCCCAATAAAAATAATACTTCCCATTTGTTTCTTCTTTCAAAGTTATTTTGACACAACCTGTCTCTTTTGAACATCCAAGAACAATAATTGCAATAAAAAAAAGAAGCTTATTCATCAGTAAGGCTTATCGTGTGACTGAAATAAAATTAATCTGGAACATATCCTGATTCCCCTGAGTCATTATCTTGAAATATGGATCTAATCGTTTCAAAGTCGGGTTTAGACAAAACAGGTTTCATATACGTCTCATATATTTCGTGTCCTAAAGGGTTGTTTGCTAGAATTCCCTCTGGAGTTCGCATGCTATCATTCCACTCGGGCGCAAGACTCTCCCCTTCCCAAAACTCACTCATTTCCCACATATTAAAATTAAGTAGATACATATACTCCTTAAATGCCAAATATGCTAAGTCTTCATTCTGATAAAAATCTTCTGGAGAATCAAAATTTGGATTGTAATCGGGTACAAACATTCCGTTATCTATAGCCTCTTTCATTGCCATGAAAAGGGGAGTCGTGTTCCAATTTGGATTTTCAAAACCATCTTTAAAAAGGTTCACTTCAGAATTCGTTACCCCTCCAGGAACTCCATATAAATGTATGGTGTGCATGACGTGTTCCATAACTTCTTGAAAATCAGCATCTCCATCATCAAAAGTGTCGCCTGAACTGTTTCTATACCACACCATATCATTGTGAACATGTGTATCTAGAAAATTTGATAACCCTTCATAATATAAAATGCCTTGGTCTCTCAACCAATTTACGTTATAGTCGTCACCCCCGCCATAACCAATTCTTTGAATTGTAGGATAACCTGCATGCCATGTCCCAGTATCTCCACGTAATGTTTTGATCATCCGTATTTGTGCTTCATTATCAATCCCTTCTGAATCGGGATCTGTAATTAACTGAAACATTCGAGCAATTTTTTTAGCCCATTCATCGGGTACAGCACTTTGCCCTTCAACTGCGCCAGCAACAACTATTTTGATTCCATTTACGGTTAATGATCTATCGAAAACAGCGCTTATTGTAGCATCTTCTATGAGTGCACCAGCAGCGTAATAGGTGTCGTTTGACACGATTGGGATTTGCTGAAAAATAGCGCTTATCTCTGTATCTGCATTTAATGTTAGACTTAAGCTATTGGTGCTTTCATCACTTCCTTCCCAACCGACAAATTCGTATCCTTCCAATGGGGTTGCAACTATCGTTAGTTGCGTTCCTTCATCATATGTTCCACCTTCTGTTACGGTTCCACCCTCTCCCGCAGTTACGGTCAAATTGTACTGGGTAATCGCTGGTGGCGGCACTTCAGTAGTTGGTGTTTCTGTGGTAACGGGTGGAGATCCTGCCTCTTCCTCTCCAGAACAACTTAATACTACAATAAATAAAAGTAAGTGTAATTTGTTCATTTTAAATTGATTTATAGTTAAGTATAAAATTAATCAATCTACTTTAATAAAATTTACTTTCGCTTTTATTTATTTCAAATGAGGATACTTCTTAGAACATCTGAGGTCATAACAAAAAGAAAGCTCTAATTTTACCAACAAATAAAGCTATGAGTAAAAAAAAGGTATCCTTTCGTTGGGCGTTTAAAGAATTTATCTGGCCCAGAAGAAAGATCGTTTCATTAGGTCTTTTTTTAATTTTAGTACGCAGTTTGTCTGGCTTGGTTCTTCCCTATGCAAGTAAAACTTTAATTGATGAGATAATTCCATCTAAAAATACTGATAGCCTAACCTATCTTTTGATTGTTGTATGTACAGCCCTTCTTTTTCAATCGATTAGTTCCTTTTCTTTAACTCGCTTACTGAGTGTAGAAGCCCAGCTTTTAATTTCTATTCTTCGCGCGAGTGTTCAACAAAAATTACTTAAGCTTCCCATTCGTTTTTTTGATAATAATAAATCAGGCGCTTTAGTTTCTCGAGTGATGACCGATGTAGAGGGTGTTCGAAATTTAGTAGGTACAGGCTTAGTTCAACTTATTGGAGGGAGCATTACAGCAATTATATCTTTAGTGATCTTAATACGAATCAATGGTCAGATGACCCTTTTTGTTCTTGTGCCCGTACTGATCTTCGCAGTAATTGCGCTAAAGGCCTTTGGATATATTCGCCCCATTTTTAGGGCAAGGGGGAAAATCAATGCAGAGGTGACTGGGCGCCTTACGGAAACCTTGAACGGAATTCGAGTAATCAAGGGGTTTAATGCAGAAGAGCAAGAAAAAAAAGTTTTTGAAAAGGGTGTTGATGCACTCTATCAAAATGTAAAAAAGAGTCTTACCGCCACTGCATTTATGACCAGTGCTTCTACTTTTTTATTGGGCTTAGCCTCTTCAGGAATTATGGGAATGGGTGGTTATTTTATTATGAACAATACAATGACCTACGGGGAATTTGTCTCATTCACCCTCTTTCTCGGTTTTATGATCGCTCCCATTGTTCAAATGAGTAATATCGGTAGTCAGCTTACTGAGGCCTTTGCAGGCTTAGATAGAACACAGGAATTGATGAATCTTCCAGAAGAAAATAACCCAAAAGAACGCAGCTTGAAACTCAATAAAATTGAAGGAAACGTTTCTTTTAAGAATATTTCATTTAGCTATGATGATAAAACAGAAGTGCTCCATGCTATTTCATTTGAAGCGCCCAAGGGAAGTGTGACCGCATTGGTCGGTTCCTCTGGCTCCGGAAAATCAACTATTGCAGGGCTAGCAACGGCCTTCCTAAATCCATCTTCAGGACAGGTACTCATCGATGGAATTGATTTATCTCAAGTTGATTTAAAAAGCTTTAGAAGTCAATTGGGTGTTGTATTGCAAGATGATTTTTTATACGAGGGAACTATTAAAGAAAATATTCTTTTTCCTCGTCCTGACGCAACAGAAAAAGAACTGCTAGAGGCCGTAGCAGGAGCATATGTAAATGAATTTACCGATCGCTTTGATCAAGGTTTGGATACTCTAATAGGAGAACGCGGGGTCAAACTCTCTGGGGGACAACGACAACGTATTTCAATTGCTCGAGCCTTATTGGCCAAACCAAAAGTTGTCATCCTAGACGAGGCTACCTCAAATTTAGACACGCAAAGTGAAGCATTTATTCAAAAAAGTTTAGGGATTCTCATGAAAGATCGAACGACTTTTGTCATTGCCCATCGATTGAGTACGATTCAAAAAGCAGATCAAATTCTCGTGATTGAAGAAGGGGATATTGTAGAACGAGGAAAACATGCCGAACTCATCGAAGCTAAAGGCCGCTATTTCGAACTCTATACCTATCAAACTCGAATGTAAGATGCATCGTAATCGCCAAAAAAAGATTAAATAATTTTCAGAATGGTGCTAGTAAGATTATTAAACTCAACTTGATCGTTTACTCTTTTTCCCAACAAACGCAAGCCAATAGGGCTTTGAGCAGAAATACAATAATATTTTCTTGAATCAATCTCACAGATGTCAGCGGCTATAGCCAAATAATAATTGGCTTTATCTGTAAGAATAATAGACCCCATGCTGACTGCATTTGAGCTTTTGTAATTTTTTATTGCCTTGAGTTTTTGTCGGTTTTGTTCTACTTCTGCAATTTGATTCCCTAATTTTTCTCTTTCTAATTGGATCATCGCTCTTCCAGTTTCATGTTTATCTCCTGCTGAGCTTTTGCTTTCTGAAGTCAAAGCAACTTGTAGGCTTTTTTTTTGTTCTTCAAAAATCAGCCGTTTTCCTTCAATATATTTTTGGCAATGGGCGTAGAGCAGTGCTGCAAGCATAAACTATTTTTTGGGTATTAACAATCCTTACACTTGATTTCTATCCCATCGATTTGGGTTTTATTTTTTGTATACGCACTGAGGGGTTTAAATTTTTTGCAACGAATACATTGTACCTCAAGTAGTTCTCCTTCGGTATTAAATTTTCTTCTGCTCAAATACAGCGGGGTTTGCTTGCTATACGCTCTGATTTTATTTTTATCTTCTTCGTTCATTAGGATTGAATTGTTTTGATCGCTTTCGTTTGAAGGTAAGCCATCCAAATAAAAAGAAATTGAAATGGTAGACGAACCATTGCTAAGGTTTGTGGAGTCTCTAAGGCCTCTTGGGCGGTTGGACTTATTGCTAAATAAATATTAGCTGGAAAAACGGCAATTAATAATAAAATTAATCCATAAGCAGCCTGCTTTCTATAGGGTGTTAGTAAGCCGATCCCAAGGAGTATTTCAAAAAAACCACTGATATAAACCAACCCTAAAGGCCATGGGAGTATCGGAGGAACAATGGCCATAAAAAAGGAAGGGTTTGTAAAATGTGTTATCCCGACCAGTGGAAAAAAAATTGAAAGCGCATAGCGAATCCCTTTTTTAAAAAGCATTTTTTAGTTGTAATTTAATTCTATTCTTTTTCATTTATTGTAGCAATTTCTTTTGTAATCAAACAAGGCGTTTTTTGAAACGGCTGTAAAACAGTTGAATGCTCTTTTCTTGTTCTGCTGACTTACAATAAAGTGATTCGGTCTTTTTCCAGTTTGATTTTCTTCTTTTTGTACAAGACACCTATCGCTTTTTTGAATGCTTTTTTACTTAATTGTAATGCCTCCAGAATTTCTTCTGGACTGCTTTTGTCGGTCAATAAAAGAGATCCTGTCTTTTCCATACCCTTTAAAATTTTTTCACAATGGCTGTCAATTACATGTAAAAACCCTTGCAATTGAAGGGAAATATCAAACTTTCCGTCCTCTCTAATTTTTTTTATATAGGCTGTTTTTCGAGAGTTTCTTTCAAGGGGTTCAAACACTTCGTTTTTATAAAGAAGTCCTTCAAAGGATTCATTAATGATTACATTAAAACCCAAATCTGTTTCTCTTCCGATAATTATTTCTACTTGATCTCCTATTTCAAATTCCATGACTGTTATCCTTTGTTACAAAAGTACTTAATAAAAAGAGTGCTCCACCTATTATTATAGTTAAAGGAAATGAAATCCCTAAATTCACTAAACTGAAAGTGCTTCTCTAAAAAATTATGTTTCATTCAAAGTTGACAGCAAAGAGTGTTTAGTATGAGGCGGTACAAAAAGCTTAACTAATTCCTTGCAAAACAGTTGTAAAAATTAGTGATCTGCCACAAATTGATCCATCAAAAACATTATTGAAAGTAAAAAAGATAAGAGGACACCCTTCTGAATTGGGATTATCCATTTAAGACTAATATATCTTCAGGGAGACTTGTTTTTCAACCAATTAGCCGTGAGTTAAAAAAAGGTAAAAAAGAGAACTAATCACAAGGATGATTAGAGAAATCTAAAATAACGCCTGCTAATTCATCTCTTTCTGAAGCGCTGGATCATTTTCAATTGAAGTTGATGGATCACCTTGACCAAGATTGATTCTTAATACAACTTCATGCGTTTTTAAATTAAGCTGTGAGAGTGAACTCACTGTTGGTGTTTCATAAGCATATCCAATATCAAATCCGCCAAGAGAGACCACAGCAAGAAACCCAAAAGAACTACTGGTTCGGTAGGAGATTCCAAAATCAAATTGATTCTGCCAGCTAAGCATTCCGGTGATGTCTGTTGAAACAGGTAGTCCTTTTACTTTTCTCATCATTACTGATGGCTTTATTAATAGACCAGACCCAATTGGAAGATCTATACCACCCCCTAAGTAAGAATGCACTCTGTCTTTAGCCGTTACTGCTAGGTTATCGTTTTCTCTTTTAACATTAAAGAGTCTCGGAATAGAAAAAGAAACCCAGAACATCTCTCCCTTTAAAAAGGCTCCAGCTCCGATATTGGGATTAAATCTTGATAAATCTTGTTGTGCGGGATCAGTAGTGAATGAATAGGTGCTTAGTGCTCTTGTGTCAGCCCTATAGAAATTTCCTCCTGCTTTTAGCCCCAAATATAGCTGGGTGGATTCCATATCTAATTTGTATGAAAAATCTACATAAGCAAAAGTCTGCTGTTCTATAAATACTTTATCTGAAACTACAGAGAGTCCTAATCCGACATTATTTTCTCTTTGTGAAGAATAGGAAAACGCTAATGTGGAGGGTGCATCTTGCATCGCAGACCACTGCCTTCTTGAAGTGAAGGCAAAGACATTCTTTCCTAAAGCTCCGGCATAGGCAGGGTTAATAACATTCATATTATAGCGGTACAAGGTATAGTAGCTTTCTTGCTGACTAAAAACAGTCAGTGGAATAAAAGCTAAACCAATAAAGAATAATCGTTTTTTCATCACCTTGTTAAATAAAGCCATCCTTCATAGTCAATAATATCGTTAGACTCTAAATCAATCCTAAAATAATAATTGCCTTCCGGAATTAAATTGGAATCAGCATCCGCTGGCCAAGTATTAAGATAATTTCGCTTTTGATAGATTAACACTCCTGAGCGAGTGTAAATGTAAACTTGATTGTTGGTGTAATCTTCAATTTTTAGAAGTTTCCAAGTATCATTGATACCGTCATTATTGTCAGAAACAAACTGGCTTATCAACAAATCATCAAAACTGCTTGGATTGGGATCTATAGAATCCTCTATTCCATCATTGTCATTATCCAAATCAAAACAATCCAAAATACCATCGCCATCTGAATCAGGACTTAGTGATCTTTCATCTTTTGGATCCGACCCACAAGCAATCTCATCTTCATCAGTTTGCCCGTCATTATCATCATCTAGATCACATAGATCTCCAAAAGAATCTTGATCATAATCTTCTTGTTCAGGATTGAAAATTTCTAAACAAACATCACAAACATCTCCTACCCCGTCTTGATCAATATCTGATTGATCATAATTTTCATTTTCAATACAGTTATCACATGCATCACCTACTAGATCGTCATCTGTATCCAGCTGATCTAGATTTGGAATTTCAGGACAATTATCATTAAAATTTTGTGATGAGCCTAATGAAAATGGAACGCCATCACCATCAATATCTAAACTTGGGTATTCATAAACATTTAGTGGATCGGTTCCTTCATTAATCTCTATCTGATCCTCGAAACCATCATTATCGTCATCTACATCCAAACAATTGGGAATACCATCAAAATCTGTATCCAAAGCTCTCGATAAATTGTTAAGCGGATCCGAACCACATTGTATTTCAATCAAATCAGATTGTCCGTCATTATCATCATCTAAATCATAAAAATCAAGCTCAAGGTCATTGTCAGTATCTAAAGGAAAGTTTGATATGTCAAGCGCGTCTGTTCCTACTTCATTTTCAATTATGTCTGTAAATCCGTCGTTGTCATCGTCGTCGTCTAGTAAATTAATTATTCCGTCACTATCACTATCCAGTGGAATACTTATACGATCAAGCGAATCACTACCTGCCAATACTTCAGTGGTATCTAAATAACCATCTGCGTCATCATCCGTGTCCAAATTATTTCCAATTCCATCAGCATCCGTATCTGTCCATTCAGAAGGATCGTTTGGGAAAGCATCTAAAGTATCTATCACTCCATCATTGTCAGTATCAAGAGTAGAATCTCCTCCAGATCCACTGGAACCTCCAGAAACAGGGGGAGCGTTACATACCTGTAAATCGTCTGTTAGGGTAATATTTACAGTAGTAGAAGCTGTATTTCCAGAACTATCCGTAATCGAATAAACAAGCTGTTGTGGTCCTAAATTTTCACAGCTTATTACTATTTTTTTACTTTCAAAGGATTTTACTTTTGTGTTTGATCTTCCAATTACAGATGATGATTTACTTACAGAAACTAATGGAGGTTGCAAGGCTGTTGCTTTACATTCAATAAATTCTTCTGAAGAATTTGCAAAATTAGAGGGAATTCCTATTCTAAATATTATTGTTCTTTCTGTTTCATTATCTACAACATCAAATCTTTTTTCCCCAGAATCATAATCTTGATAATCAGCATAAAAAGATATAATATTACCGTATTGAGGAGAGGGTAGGGTTATATTTCCACTTTCATTGATAACAAGTCCGTTCAGTGAAATCATTTCACAAGTCAAATCATCATTCTGTGATTCTCCCATGACCTCTGGAATGTCTGTCTCTTGAGTAAATATATTATCTGAATTTTCAGAAACAATGCTAAACGTTGAAATTTCACAATTATCATAACTGCCATTATCAATTAGTTCAAAAGGAATTACTACTTCACCATTACTGTTCAAAGAAAGAACTAAGTCATTAGCTAAAATAACGGGAGCTTGAACATCTACTACGGTTACACTTTGTGTCGTAGAATTTAAATTTCCAAAAACATCTCTAACGGTATGGGTTACAAATGTAGTCCCAATAGGAAATTGAAGAGGCGCATTATTTGAAACAGAGGCTATTCCACAATCATCATTGGTCACTACAGAGCCTAAATCAACTCCTGATGCATAACAAGAATCGGCATCTGCATTAATTACAACATCTTGATCCTGGATGGAAATGGTAGGCGTTGTATTGTCAGAAAAAAAAATTAACTGAGTAGCAGTAACTGTATTTCCATAGGTGTCACTGGCTGTCCAAGTTACTGTTGTAATCCCTGAGGAAAAACTCTCAGGAGCATTATTACTGTAAGTGAATGAACAGTTATCAGTGATCGTTGGTGTTCCAAGCACTATGACACACGAATCAGAAATAATATCAGGAGGAGCCGTTAAATCTGGAGGTGTAGAATCTCTTATACTTACTGTTTGAGTAACACTGGCTGAATTTCCTGCTGTATCTAAAACGGTCCATGTAATGGTAGTAACTCCAGTAGGGAAACTTGCAGGAGCATTATTCGATATACTTGCCACGGTACAATTATCGCTTGCAATGGGGTCAACTAAGACAATTGTTGTGGCTTCACAGGAATCAATATCTGATGAGGCATTGATATTAGCGGGAGCTATTATAGTAGGGGCAGTCGTATCCGAAACCGTGACCAGCTGAGTTGCAGAGGCTGTGTTTCCGTTGGCATCTGTTACTTGCCATGTAACTGCTGTAATTCCTAGAGGAAATACTATTGGTGCATTATTAGATGGGGTTAACGTCAAGTCACAGTTGTCAGTAGCTGAAGCCACACCAATAGTGACAGAGCAATTGCCTGTGGTAATATCATTAGGGATTGTGAGTACAGGGGGTTGATTATCAACAACCGTTATTTTTTGTGTAACTCTAGTAGTGTTACTTGCAGCATCTGTGACAATCCAGGTCAAAATATTTTCTCCTAATGTAAATACTAAACTTGGGTTATCATTTTCTATTGAAATAATAGCACAATTATCCGTTGCTGTTACTGTTCCTGCAGAAACAAGGGTAGCTGTGCAAATTCCAAGATCTGTATCGACTATAAGATACGGAGGCGGAATTACGTCTGCCTTAGAAGGGTCACTTGCAGTGACTAACACTGTTTTAGAAAAACTCAAGGTTAGACCATTGGAAAGTGTTGTAGAAACGGTAACTAGATAAGAATTATCTTGATTACTAACTGGGAATAATTTTGTAAACGAAACAGTATTTGAAGCAATAGAATAACGTTCAATATTCTCATTATATCCGAAATTTGCCTCCCATGAAGCTGAAGGAGGCGGAATAGCATTTACAACTATATCATCTAGTCCCCAGTTATCATAAACGTCCGAGGAGTTAGCAGGTTGATACCATCTAAATTGTGTTGAACTTGACTTTGCTCCAGCGGGAATTTCTATATCATTATAATGCCAATTATACCAGTCAGCACTCTTGGAATTATCAGTATCCCAATCTTCATAAATTGTGATCCAATTTCCACCGTCAAGCTTGTATTGCAAATAGACTTCTTCATTTGATGCATCAGGATCTTCACACCCGTTTTGTTGTGGGTAGATATTATCTCCTATTCCAGGATTATCAGATCCATATCTAATAAAAAATTCTATACTTCCCCCTTGGGAAACATCAACTGCAGAAGTTTCTACAAAACGTTTTCCTGTATTTTCTCCTGTTTTCTGTGTTTCTAAAGCCCAAAAATAATCTGAATTATCATTCGTGTCTCCACTGGGGGAATTGCAATAAGCACCCACGCTAAAGGGAGAGGATTTCCAACCAGAAGGGAGGAAACCGTCATTAAAATCGAACTCCGTAACACTTATTTCACTAGGGATAAAAACAGCCTCAAATTCTAGCGTAGTCCCACTGCAGCTTGCTGATAAAAATGATGGGGTAAAGTCAACGCGTTGACCAGCAAGTTGATTGAATATTAGAAGAAAGAAAAATAAATTAGTGTACTTCAATTGAGCTTATGCTATTTAAATTAAAGTTAGTTAATGCGGATCCCTTTTTAGTTGAATTTTTACTTTTAAAGAGCCTTAATTGAGTGGCCTGGTAATCACAACTCCCTGATTTAATTTCTCCTGGCTTTAAGACAAATACAATTTTATTTTCCTCACTTTTTTCATTCAAATTTCCCAAGTGGAAGTTAACAACCAACGTTTCGGCTGTCTTATTTTTTACTTGAATAAGATAGTATTCAAAAGAAACACCGTTTTGAATGTCTTCACAAAGAGAAGTCTTAAAAGAAATCTCAATTTCTTTATTTTCAAAATAAGGGGCCCAATCTTTGAGTAAACATGAAATTGCAAAAGCTAAGGTTACAAAGATAATTTTCATTTTATTCTTTTAATGATTTACAATAACATCTTAGGTGTTTAAGCTTGGAATTCTGGGGTTCATTAGACTAAACCATAGCGGAGGAATTAGGGATAATAAAATAGACGTTGGATAACCAAAAGGAAGTTGAGGACTTTCCTTTTTGTTTTCCAAAATTTGATATTTTTTGGAAGCCTTAAAATGATGATCGCTGTGACGGGTTAATTCATAAAGTACAATGCGCCCAATAATGTGATTGGAATTCCAAGAATGATGGGTTTGAACTCTTTCGTAACGCCCGGAGGGGAGTTTTTTCCTCACCAATCCATAGTGTTCAACATAGTTAATGGTTTCTAAAAAAATAAAGGATAAGATTCCCACAGCCATAGCAATAAGAAGTCCTGAGATTCCAAAAAACAGGAAACAAAGACCTAGATAACACATTTGAAAAAGAGAATACCAGAACATATCGTTTTTGAAGGAGATAAATGAATGCTTCCCTTTTTTGAGAATCGAACCTTGAATTTTCCAAGCATTTTGATATTGCTTAAAAATAGAGGTGATCCAAAAAGAATAAACACTTTGGTTTTTTTTAGATGTTGCAGGATCCTCGGGTGTTGCAACATTTTTGTGATGCCCAAAATTATGCTCTAAATAAAAATGCATGTACAAGCAAGGCATCAGTAATAATTTAGAAAGCGTTCTCTCCCATTGAGCAGACCGATGACCCAGCTCATGGGCTACATTAATTGCGTTAGTGGCTAATAAAATTCCCAGAGATAATAAAATCCCTCCCCTTTCAACGGGAGTCAAAAGTGTTGTTTCTAAAACCCAAAAACCATAGGCTAAAAGAAAAAATACAAACGGAATATTCAAATAAAGTAAACGATCAAAAATACGATTCATAAGCCGTTTTTCTTTTTCAGTTTCGGTATACACCCTGTTATAATCTTTTAAAACCACCTCTAGTAGTGGAATAATAATAAAAGCATAAATGGGAGTAGCGAAGGTGAAAATGCCATTAAAAGAAATAGCGACAAATGTCATTAAGGGAATCGTGTAGGCAAATAAATATTTAATATCATTCAAAAGACCTTAGTTTTTAGCAAGTTAAATAAATATTTTACACTTTTTGTAATAAAAATTACTTACTATATACAAGATGTATGTTTTTCTGAGAATTACTATCTTTAAAAAAATATATAATCTTTATGGCACTAGTAGGAGTTACAGTCGTTATTACAACAATCATCACTTTAATTGTAATTATTGTGGATATGAATAAATCATAAAATTAAATATCTTGCCTTAAAAATTGATTCATATGAAAAATCTTACCCCTGCGTACGCAATCATTATTGGTAGTTTGATTCTTGGTCTTTTTTTATACTTCGGTTTGTCCGTAAATCGTTATTCCCATATTGAGGGTAACAAAATTATCGACCAAAAAACAGGCACGCTCTATGATTTGGATAAAAAACAATACATCAAAAAAAATGGGGACCTCTATCAATATGAATAGAGCCTCTCACTGAATTAGGAATCCCATAAAAAAGAAACATTCCCTCAAAACTTGTTTTTATCTAAGGCAATTTTTGTGAAAAATCAAGGTTATACTTGTAACGCTTTAGCATGTTCAATTTTTCAAAAGCTCTTTTTTTTATTTCCTTTTTTGTTTCCTCCCTTGCATTTGCCCAAGGAGGAGATTTACTCATACAACAATATAGTAGGGGCCCAGGTTTAGGGAATTCCTATTCAAAATGGAGTCTGTATGGTGGCGCTGAAATCAATCGTATAAATACAGATTTAAGCACGACTTCTCCCACGATTACCCTGGGTGGACTCGTTCATGTTGAATATCGATTTTCCCAAACCGTTGGTCTTCTCAGCGGTGTAAATTATACCCCAATAAGTTATACCTACACCCTATCCGATTCTTTGGGAAAAGACCGTCTCAAATACATCAGTATTCCTCTTTTTTTACGGGTTCACCCCACAAAAAAAGTAAGCCTAAGCATGGGTGCACAATACAATCATTTTCAAAAAGGGAAAAAAATAGTCTCCTGGGAGGATACTAAAATGTCTGCCCACTATGAGGAAGGAATCTTTTCTAATAGTTTTGGTTTTATTGTACAAGCAGGATATCACTTTTGGCAACAATTTTATGGTTATGTAAACTACCGATGGGTAAAAAAAACAAGCCCTTTAATTCAAAAGCAAACAAGTAATACAAAGGGGGTACAATTGGGATTGACTTATACCTTTTGGAATTCCTTCAAAAGACAATAAGCCTATTTGGTTATAATTTCAATTACACCCAAGCTCCCTTTTTCGCCATATTTTTTGATTGCTGACGCTCCTTTCAATACATGGATGGATTCAATTGCATCAGCATCTATCTTTTTTATTGCCACAGAACTCGTTTCGACTTTTCCATCGATTACAAATAGTGGTTTATCTTCCTCTGTTTTTATGATAAAAATAGGATGCTCAGAATCTTTATCAATCCATATTGTCTCCTCAGAAAGTAAACTGTCTGATTTAAAAAAAACTTTTTTAGGAGAAACATCCTTTCCAAAGAATAAAATTTCTTTGGATCCTTGTTTGCCAAATTCAATGGTCTCACCCGAGGGAATCATAGCATGGTGTACTTTGCTAGGCTTGGAGGAAACATTTGCTGTTCTTTCAGGACTTTCGTAAACTTTCACTACCAAACAGGATGATAAGCTTAGTAAAAGTAGGCTGCTAAAGACAAGTGATTTCATAAGAAGTTAATTAAAAATTCGGGTTAATGTAATATTCAGATAGGGATGGTGGCTAAATCGTTCTGAAACTATCCTTTTAGAAATTGAATTCACTAAGAAATGAGCAGTCCCTTTTTTTGAATAAAATAAGATCCCTGCTTGTAAGGTATTAACAAAATCATTAGCATCAAAATCAAAAGGGGAGTTAGGATTCACACGCTTACCCGTTAATCCATAATTATGATGATTATAGTGAAAAACATTCCCTAAAAATAAAGCTGTTCCTTTATTGTAATATTCCAGTCTTTTTCCAAAAAAAGGAAGCCCTGCAAGATTTCCAAATTGTAACCCTATGCGGCTTGATGCAGCTGTTCTATATGTGCCTAAATGCAATTGAGACTCTTGTACCCATTTTAACTTTTTATTAATTGGCAAACCCCATCGTAGGGTTGCTTGAAAATTAAGATGATACTGTTGCGGAATTGAATACGCCCAAGAAAGCGGATCAAGGTTAAGTATAAGTTTATGATAGCTATTCTGTATCGGCTTTGCTAAGGAGGCTTCAGCACCCGTTGTTCCAATCTCAACTCCCCATCCAAATCCAAAGTCGGGTCCTTGAAAACGATCCTCTACAAAACGTAAAAAAAGCCATCAACTGTATGGATAATCCATTTTTGATAGCTTGTTGGTTGATCGATAGGAAGGCGTATTGATCTCTTGACCCAATGTCCAATGATGAGAAACAAAATTTTGATTCTTTGTAATGGAATCCTTGCTAGAATTTAGAATCTTGCCATACTCTAAAAAAATACCGCTGCTATAATATTGGTCAATACCAAAGTAGAGGTCATTATCAACATTGACACCCACATAACGTTGGGCTTGAACAAGACTGAATAGGCTCAACGATAAAACCGTTAAAAAATACTTTACAGACAATAAAAATAGTGCTCAATTATTCCTTATTCTTCAAAACTAATAAAGGAACAGTACAATAAAAATCTTTCTTGAAAATAATATCTGACTCCCAAAGTTTCTCAAAAAACCCACGCTCTCTTTTAAAAGCAACCAACATATCGGGTTTCTGTTCTTGAAAATGCTCTAAGACTCCTTGATAAACAGTCGCGTTGGAGGAATATATAAGTTGTTCTGCTCGTTGCATAAGTCCATCATTCAACTGATGATTTCGGTTGGCAAATCCCGGCACTTTTACAAGCAGTAGCTTTAGTTTTGTTTCAAATTTATCTTGAAAAGACACCAAAGAATTCAGGGTACTAGAGGCTTTAACTTCACCCGTTTTAAATGCCAATAACATTTTTTTGGGTGCTTTAAAGGATGTTCCCAAAGGAGCCACTAAAACAGGAATACTTGTTCTTTTAATCATACTTCCTGCTATCTTACCTAAAAAAACCTCATTGTTTACGTCATTATTCAAAGCCGCAGTAACAATCAAATCCAAACCCATTGTTTTATTTAGCTTTTTGATGGAACCAATCAAATCTTGTTCACTCCTTACAATCTTTATTTGATCCAAATCATTGGTAATAGAAGAAACCATTTTTTTGATGCGACTAATATTTTCATCTTGAAGTTTTGCACTCACATTCGCCAATGAAGTTAAAGAAGAAAAGGCAGGGTAAGCATCAATAACATATACGTTACTTTGAAAACTACGGGCAATTTCTAAAGCGTATAATAATGTTGTTTTGGCATATTTAGAAACTCCAATAGGGACAAGAATATTATGCATTTCAATTTTTTTACAAAAATACTAACTCTCAAGTTACAATAACTAATTTTACACCAAAATATTACATGATTCGAAAAGCCAATTTAAAAGATCTTCATTCGGTAAAAAAAATTGCGGAAGAATGCGCTACAAATATGATCAGTCAAGGTGTTTTTCAATGGAATGAACACTATCCCTCTTTAGCTATTTTTAAAAAAGACATTGAGGAAGAAAGCCTTTATGTAATTGACTTAAAAGGCATTGTATGTGGATGTATTATGTTTTCTGAAGAAAAAGTTCCGCTTTACAACACGATTGATTGGTTGACTCCAGATCACTCAAATTTATACCTACATAGACTTGCGATTCATCCCCTTCAGCAAAAAAAAGGATGGGGTAAAAAACTAATGGATTTTGCTGAAAACTACGCTTTAGAAAATGGGAACATCTCAATCCGGTTGGATACTTTTAGTCAAAATTTAAGAAATAATACCTTCTATAAAGCAAGAGGATATACCCGTTTAGGTGATGTTTATTTTGTCACACAAAGCACATTTCCTTTTCACTGCTACGAAAAAGTTTTACAACCCTAATAGATTCCTTACTTTTACAGCACTATGGATGCATTTGTCAAACACTATCGAGAAGGGAATATCGGAATTCTTGAATTTGGAAATCCCGCAGGCAATTCTTTACCTACTCCTCTTTTAAAAGCATTTAAAGAGGGATTAATCACGCTGGAAAAGGATACTGACGTTCGTGTTATTGTTCTTAAAAGTTCAGGTGACCGTGCCTTTTGTGGTGGTGCCTCCTTAGAAGAAATGAAAACCCTTAGCACCCTTGAAGAAGCAACTGCTTTTTTTATGGGAATAGCAGATGTAATCAATACACTTCGGTCAGTATCCAAATTTGTAGTTGGGCGGGTTCAAGGCAAAGTAGTCGGTGGTGGAGTAGGACTGGTCGCTGCTTGTGACTATGTCCTTGCAAGTTCCCAGGCACACATCAAGCTTTCTGAATTGTCTATAGGAATAGGCCCCTATGTGATTGAACCTGCTGTTTCTCGCAAAATAGGAAGTACTGCATTCGCTAAACTTTCTCTGGATGCCCATCAATGGAAAACTGCGCAATGGAGCGAAAACAAAGGCCTTTATCATGCGGTTTTTGAAACCAAGCAGGAGCTGGATAATGCGGTTCAAACCCACGCAGAGCGCTTGGCCAATTACCCCAAAAAAGCGGTAAAAAACTTACGTAAGTTACACTGGAAAGATACCGATCACTGGGAAACCTTACTGCCTAAAAATGCAGCAATTACCGGGTCGTTAGCCCTTGAAGACGCCACACAAAATATTCTTAAAAATTTGTAAATCAAATGAATAATACTATTCGTATCTCTAAAGAGTTTAAGTTTGAAACAGGACATGCCCTTTATGGCTATGACGGGCTTTGCAAAAACGTTCATGGTCATAGTTACAAACTCACCGTAACTTTAGTCGGGACTCCCATTACGGATTCAAAAAACGTAAAATTCGGGATGGTAATGGATTTTAGTGATCTCAAAAAGATTGTGAAGCAAAGCATTGTAGATCCATTTGATCATGCTACCGTTTTGAATGTAAATTCCCCCCACAAAGAATTGGCCAATGCAATGGAAACTCGGGGGCATAAAATTGTTCGGGTTTCCTATCAGCCGACAAGTGAAATGATGATTCTTGATTTTGCTGAAAAAATTAAAAAAGAACTCCCTCCGCACTTAAGTTTACACCATTTAATCCTCAGAGAAACGGAAACGTCTTATGCCGAATGGTATGCATCAGATCAATCGTTAAAACCCTAGGGCTTGTAGGTCGGCTTTTGGTTTTGATTTTTCTTTTTGATTGGCATCCGTGATCTCTCCACAGTCTACTGCAATTGTCAGCAACTCTGGGGGAATAAAATCTTCCGTTGAAATTCCCAATTCTGGGCGTTCATACAAAGACTTCATATAACTTCCCCAAATGGGTAATGCCATTGTTGCTCCTTGTCCAAAAGCAATCTCTTTGAAGTGAATTGATCGGTCTTCTCCTCCCACCCAAACACCTGTAGCCAGATTGGGAACCATTCCCATGAACCATCCGTCACTTTGATTTTGTGTTGTTCCTGTTTTTCCTGCAATTGGATTTTCAAAAACATAGGGATAGCCCGTCACTACCTTTTCATAAACATAATTTGACTTTTCGAGTCCTGCATGCCGCAATCGTGCCCCTGAACCGTGTTGGGTAACCCCCTGCATCAAATTAATTGTAACATAAGCAACCTCCTCACTCAAAACATCCTGTGTTTCGGGCACAACTTCGTACAGCGCCCTCCCATTTTTATCCTCAATACGGGTCACCATGACAGGTTTTACATAAATTCCTTGATTAGCGAAGGTACTGTAAGCTCCAACCATCTCAAAAAGACTAATGTCGGGAGTTCCCAAAGCAATGGAAGGAACCGCGGGAATATTCGAGCTGATTCCCATCTTTCTAGCTAAATTTATTACGGGTCGCGGCCCCACCAAGTCCATCAAACGAGCACTTACAGTGTTTACCGAATTGGCTAATGCATTTTTTAATGTCCATGTGCGACCATATTTATCTCCCGAGTTTTTAGGACACCAGGCGTCTATGTTTCCGTGCTTCATGGGTTCAATACAAAAAAGGGCATCGGGTAAAGAGTCGCAAGGCGATAGTTTTAACTGATCTATTGCTGTAGCATATAAGAAAGGTTTAAAAGTAGACCCGATTTGACGTCGGCCTTGTTTTACTTGATCATATTGGAAGTGCTTATAGTTGAATCCTCCCACCCAAGCTTTAACATGACCCGATTGAGGCTCCATTGACATCATCGAAGCTCGAAGGAAATATTTATAATAACGAATGGAATCCATTGGAGACATAATGGTGTCTCGCTCTCCTTTCCAGCTAAAAACCCGCATGGGCACTTTCTCTTTAAACGCTTTTTTAATTTCTTCTTCTTCAAAACCTGCCAATTTCATTTTGCGCCAACGCTCTGATCGATAGGCTGTTCGCAACATGAGCGTATCTATTTCTCCGCTTCGTAAATCTAAAAAAGGGGCTGTGGGATTTGCGCGACGTGTATTTTGTTTCGAAAATTCTTTTTGTAGGTTTTTCATGTGTGCATTCACCGCTTCTTCTCCCAAGTTTTGCATGCGGGAATCAATGGTTGTGAAAATTCGGAGGCCGTCTCGATACAAATTGTGTTTTGTACCGTCTGACTTTGGATTTGCTTTAATCCAGCCGTCCATAAATTCCTTTAAATACGATCTAAAATAAGTGGCCAAACCCTCTCGATGAGACTCAGGGGTATAGGTGATTTCCAAAGGTAGTTCTGAAAGAGAGTCCATGGCTTGAGGCGTGATTAGCTCATTGCGAAGCATCTGTTTAAACACGGTGTTTCTTCGCTCCCGAACCCTTTCCGCTCTTCTGATGGGATTGAATAAAGAAGAGTTTTTCAACATACCAACAAGGGTAGCAGATTCTTCAATACTCAGTGTTTGCGGAGTTTTATTAAAGAATATTTTAGCCGCTGACTGAACCCCATCTGCTTGATACCCAAAATCGTATTTATTCAGGTACATGGCCAATATTTCCTTTTTGGTATAACGTTGCTCTAATTGAATGGCGATAACCCATTCTTGTGCTTTCTGTAAAACGGTTTTAATTTTATTGCGTGAACGAACGCCTACAAAAATTTGTCGTGCCAACTGCTGAGTAATGGTACTTGCGCCACCTCGTTTCCCTAAATAAACAAATGCCCTAAGGGTTCCTTTCCAATCGATTCCTGCATGATCATAAAAACGCTCATCCTCTGTAGCAATGAGGGCATTGACCATATTTGTAGGAAGCTCTTCAAAAGTAATCGGGGTTCTGTTGTCATCAAAATAGTATTTCCCCAATGTCACCCCATCTGAAGAGATGATTTGAGAGGCTAAATTGGTATTGGGATTTTCCAGCTGCTGTAAGTCAGGCATGGGGCCATACCAACCCATTGCTGCCCCTCCAAAAAGTAAAAAAATCCCGACTATTCCTGCAATAAAAATTGCCCAAAGCAATCGGATGGGTTTCTTGTAGGAATGTGTTTTTGTTCTTTTTTTCTTTTTAGCCATACTCTTATTGTTGCTCCTCAATTGAGATTCCCAGAGAGACGATTCCCTTCAATTTAGGAACGCCATCAGGCTTCCCATTATTGCGCATGGCTTGAGCTATTTCTATTTGAACAGGGCCTTCCTCTGGAATTATCAGCCCTTGCTTCCACCATAATTTATTCTCTTTTAGTTCGGTAAATCCTTTGCCCAACCAACTCCCATCGGGAGCGGTCATCGCATATTCTAAAGTGTCTTGGATTCTTATTTTGTTATTTACTTTCAAAGATGCGATTAAAAAGACATTGGAAAATTCATATTCAGCATTATTACGTAACCAAATAAAAATATTCTGGGGCGTATCTTTAAAAACGGAAGCAGGAAGGTCAAAAACAACCGGTTTTGGCGTGAGTCCTTCTTTAGAAATAGCCTTTTGTAAGCTAAATCCAGCCTCCCTTGAACATGAAAGCACGCTCATCAATATCCAAAAGGAAAGTACACTATGTCGTCTTCTTAGGCCCATTGTGAAATTTGCGTTTGTTGTTCTTTCTTCTTTTCTTTTTTTGAAAGTTTTTGGGTTTGTCAAAACGATTTAAGCTGTCTTCTCCCACACCACTGTCAAAAATTTTAGCCTCCGATTTAATTTCTTCTTCAACGTATTCTTCAAGACTGGAGACGGTCTCTTTTGCTTTGTTCTTTTGGATGATTTTATTCACCGCAGCGGTGGACAATTTATGCCAAGTGACCCAATCATTTTTATAGGAGTACCACAACACTCCCTTAAAAATATCCATCTTTTGAAAGACGCCAATTCCTTTTTCAGTATGCAGTTTCACTTCGGGTTTAGGAAAAGCTTTGATCGCAGAACGATAGGCATCCAACTCATAATTTAAACAACATTTCAAACGGCCGCACTGGCCTGAAAGCTTCTGAGGATTTAAAGAAAGTTGCTGATACCGTGCAGCCCCAGAAGAAACCGAACGGAAATCGGTCAGCCAAGTAGAACAGCATAATTCTCTTCCACAGGAACCAATCCCCCCTAATCTGGAGGCTTCTTCGCGCAAACCAATTTGCTTCATCTCAATCCGAATAGAGAAGGCATGCGCCATGTCTTTGATCAATTGTCTAAAATCCACGCGTTGATCTGCCGTATAGTAAAATATTGCTTTTTTACCATCGCCTTGAAATTCCACATCTGAGATTTTCATTTGAAGTTGTAAGGCAATGGCCATTTCTCGTGCTCTTTTTTGAATATTGCCTTCTTTCTCTCGTAATTCTTGCCACTTATCAATTTCTGTTTGATTGGCAATCCGTAGAATTTTTCCAATCACATCGCTATTCTCTGCAATTTTTTTTCGTTTCATTTGCATAGAAACTAAAGGTCCCGAAAGCGTAACCATTCCCAGATCATAGCCATGTTGTACGGCGGTAATCACCAAGTTTCCGGCTCTTGCTTGTAGCCCTTCTGGAAAACGAAAGAATTCTTTTCTGCTGTTTTTAAAACGCACCTCAACAAAAGAACATGGCGTGTCCCCACTAGCAGGTTCCATATTTTCTAGCCAATCAAAAACAGTAAGTTTATTGCAACTGTCGCTCCCACAGCTACCATTGCTTTTGCATCCCCTGGGGGTGCCTCCGCTAGCGGTAGAACAACTGGAACAACTCATACTTTTTAATTTGACTCTAAAGATACAGGGATTTCAAATAATGATCCCTTTAATAAATCTTAAATTAGTGTTTAAATTTTAACACTTCCGAACGCCCTTTTTTAAAAATTTTATTGCTGTTGTGTTGCCCTTTTCTCAATGCCCGTTGTTCCGCCAGGGGCAAGGCTACGATCTCTTCACACTTGGTAGAACAGCATTGATTCCTTTTTTCTTGACAGGCTTCACACTGAATAAACAATAAATGACAGGCTTCGTTGATACAGTTCACATGGATATCACAGGGTGCGCCACACTGGTGGCATTGGGAAATCACATCCTCAGAGATACGCTCCCCTCGACGTTCATCAAAAACAAAGTTTTTACCAATAAATTTATTTTCTAAGGCTTGAGCTTTTACTTGACGGGCATATTCAATTATTCCCCCTTCCAATTGATAAACCTTTTTAAAGCCTTTGTGCTTGAAATAGGCCGAAGCCTTTTCACAACGAATCCCGCCCGTGCAGTACATCAATAGTTTTTTGTCTTCTTTATGCTCGGAAAGTTCTTTTTCAATGACGGGTAAAGAATCCCGAAAGGTATCCACATCAGGCGTAATGGCCGAATCAAAATGCCCAATCTCACTTTCATAATGGTTGCGCATATCCACACAAATGGTGTTTTCGTCTGCAAGTAAACTGTTGAATTCCTGCGCGTTAACGTGCTTTCCTTTTTGGGTTACATCAAAGCTGTTGTCTTCTAGGCCATCTGCTACAATCTTGGTGCGGACTTTAATGGTCAGCTTCAAAAAAGATTTATTGTCTTGCTCAATGGCAATGTTTAATCGCACACCTTGCAAAAAAGTAATCTCGTCTAAGGTCTTTTTAAAGGCTTCAAATTGAGTTCCAGGGAGCGAAAGCTGTGCATTGATGCCTTCATTGGCTACATAAATTCGCCCTAAAACCTCCAACGGATTCCAATGTATAAATAAATAGTCCCGAAACAATTGTGGGTTGCCCAATTGGGTGTACTGATAGAAAGAGAGCGTTAGCCGTTCTTGCCCGGCTTCTTCAATAAGTTGCGCACGCTCTTTTGCGCTTAAGGTATTGTACAGTTGCATGCTATACGTGTTTTAAGGTTAAAAGATCCAGTAAAGATAAGGAAAATGGGTGGGGGAGTCCAAATGATGTGTGGGGGGAATGATTAACGGTGAATATATGAAGCGTAACCTGCCGATAGGCGGCTATGATTTCATATACATCGTTAACTTTTCGTTTTTTTTTCTTCCTTTTTAGGGATTTCTCTCCAAGTATAACTTTTGTGGACTATTTTCCAAGACCCTTCATATTTCAGCAACAAAAAATAATCTGTGAATAATCGCCAATTCGGAATTAAGATTTCAGCTTTAGCAATAGCTGCATCTTTTTCATAATCAATTGAAATTATTCGTCCAATTCTATTTGATTTTTCTCCTTCTTTTACATTCGTGATATATTTTTCTCCTATGCGAATTCTTAAACTATCTTCAATTGTAACTGTATAAAGATTAAAATCAGGGTGAAATGCTCTTTTTAATCTATCTGGTTCCCCATTTGCAGTTCCTTCTATATAATCCATTAGTGTCACCGTAATTTGCTCAATTTCCGATTTGCTATTTTCAGTTTGAGCATTCACTTTGAATCCAAATAGAATTGCAAGTCCAATTAATCCAATTTTTATTGATCTTGTCGTGTTGATTATTTTTTGTTTTTAATGAAAGCTAATTAGCGTATATATTCGCCCTATGCGTGTTCATTTCTGTTATATTTTTGTTTTTGTTCAACAATACTTTCCGAATCAGCATGTTTTGTGGAACGTTTCGTTCTTAAAAAAATCATCCAAGGTGTTTTTATTTTTTCCATTTCTCGTGTAGCGCCCTGACTATCTGTTTCTTTGTTTTTACCACCGTCATGGCCTAATAACTTCTGTGTACAAAAGATATCGATCCTCTTTTCCAAAAAAGGTGTGATCCGTGAAAGGGAGGAGTATAATGAGGATAGGGATTGTAGGCTCATAATTTTGGGGTATAGAAATGGGTTGTGACTCCAAGTTACAAAAAAAAGAAAAGCATCCCAAGGGATGAATTTAAATAAAATCGGAAACCTGTTTTCCCTACGAACTAGCAAAAACAACCCATCCTTTATTTTTTTGAAAGAGGTTCAATATTTTTAGCAATTATTTTAACGATTGATGCCCCATAACCTCCGTAAAATAGGTGATGACTGAGTTTTGATCAACAGTAATATGAGTGAGATAACTAGACACTTGATAGTCTTTAGCAACCTCCTTACTATATGGAATGCTAGTATAGAAAAACTCTCTCTATTTAATCTAATGGGTTATCCCTTTAACTCATCGTCACGAGCTAACTCTGCTTTCACTCCTTTAAGCGAAGGCTAAGCCATGTTTCCGATTCCTTTTTTAGGCTAAGGGTATTTCTTAAAATAGAATAGTTGTTGATTTGAGAAAGCGCTTGGGAGAATTCTTGTTCGCGGGTGTTGCGTTCTGCTTCACAGGCCCGTTCGGTATAGAAAAGCTCCGTCAACAAAAGGCCGTCTTCTTGAGTTGTATACTTTCCACCTCCGCTGTTGCAAGGGGTTTGAATACTTACTGTCCCATCCGCTAAAAAAACAAGGCCCGTGTCTGCATCCAAAATGGAAGCACTAATTGCGTTGGGTATTCGGATAGAGACTACCGTCCAAGCATTCACTAAGTTCGCGTTTTCTGGTCGCATTAGGCTTAACACCACCTCTCCTTCATCATTAAATAGTTGAGCGCTGTTTTCTTCTAGCCTGTAGGTCAAAACAGCCTTGTCAAGAAGTGCTACTAATTCCTGTTCCCGTTTGCCTTCCGCTTCGGGACAACCAATTAAGGTGGAGGCAATAAAAGAAAAAGTAAGAAGCTCGTCTGTGGTCGTAACGCTTCCAAAAAGAGAATTACAGCCTGCAGAGGCAGAAAAAGAACCTTCCTCAAACAATAGGGTTCCTCCCCCCTCAATGTCCCAATACCCAAAAATCGAATCTGGATAATTCGCAGTGGACACTTCCTTGGTACAACTGTAAACGGAAAGAAAGAAGAAAAGTAAAACAATGCTAATGAAACTGTTTTTCATACTTGGGTGTTTCCTACTACCGCAACAAGGATCATGCCTATTTTAAGTGGCTCCTTTTATTTCCGATCAAAATATACTCTGTTTGGCGTCCATTTACGTATCGAAATCCATCCGCACCAAAATAACCTGCTTCTTCCAACATCACGCGTACATCTTTCCCCCATTCGGGGATAAAAACCTTGGCATTCAATTCAATCGCATAAACCGTTTCTTCTTGTAAAGGATGGTCTCCCGAACCGGAAACCCCCTCTTGTGCGTCCCACATCCCAATAGTTGTTCCTGCAGAATGTCCGAAGAGACCCAAGGGATGGGTGTAGATCTGTGGGCGTAATCCTGCAGCTTTGCTGTCTGCTAGGGCCTGTTTCAAAATTGCATTTCCTGTTCTTCCTTTCTTGTAATTTTGCGTCAAATGATCCTGTACTGCATTGCCTTGGGCCAGAGCAGCTACCAAAAATTTGGGTGCTTCAATCTCTTCGGATTTGAGGACATAGGCCAATTCTTGACAATCGGTATTTAATGTGAGGTAACTAATGCCAAAATCACAATGCAATAAATCTCCAGGGGAAATCACATCGTATTTGGATTTCCCGTCAAAGGCATATAAATCACTTTTCCCTGTTCGTTGCACATCCACTGTAGGGTGAAACCAAGTATCCAATCCAAGTGCAGCAACTTTTTCTCGTAACCACCACACCACGTCTTCAGTAGTCGTTGTACCGGGAGTAATTACCTGAGTAGAAAAAGCTTCTGATATAATGTTGTGGGTAATCTCCACTAACTGACTAAATAGGGTCATTTCCAATGGGGTTCGGGTTTCAATCCATCGTACCGCTAGCGTTTCTGCAGAAACTATTTTTTTGTGATATGCCTTGGGTAAGGCATTCATCATACCATCATAATCGGTTTTGACCAAGCCATCTGCAATGCCATAATGTTCAGAAGTATTGATTCCAATCCGCTCTGGATTTTGACTTTGAATATAATCAGAAAGGGCTTGCCATTGATCGGGTTGTTTTTCTTTGTTCCAAATAGAGCGAATATTCTCTCCAAAATTATATCGCGTAATGGCCACCGCATCCATACCCCCTTTGGTTTTAGAAAAAACTAAAATCGTTCGTCTTCGGGCATTGAGCCAAGTGGGGGGTAATAAGGTTTTAACAACGGGATCTTCATTATATTCTCGAGTTATCAATACCCAAAGGTCCAAATTCTGCTCTTCCATTAACTTAGGAAGTAGGTTTTGAATACGCTCCTTTTGGATGGCATCAATCAGGTCTGCTCGCTCACGAAGGGGTAGAATCTTTTGACTAAAAAGGGCTTGACTAAACAAACAAATAAGGAGAATATACGGTTTCATATCAGATCATCTTTAATCTCTAAACCTACAAAAAAATTGTTAATAATGCAGCCATCTCTGACTTGTAAGCCTTTAGAAGAAAATGTAATTTAGCCAAAAAGCAAGTTATGTCAGATCAAAAAAGTGCCAAACAAAAAGCGTTACAACTCACGCTAGATAAGCTAGATAAAACCTATGGTAAAGGAGCCGTGATGAAAATGGGCGATGAAGCCATTGTCGAAGTAGAATCTATTTCCTCAGGTTCGCTTGGTTTGGATATTGCCTTGGGTGTGGGGGGCTATCCTCGTGGGCGTGTCATTGAAATATATGGTCCCGAATCTTCTGGAAAAACGACCCTGACACTGCATGCCATTGCCGAATGTCAAAAAACAGGTGGAATTGCCGCTTTTATTGATGCGGAACATGCTTTTGATCGTTTTTATGCTGAAAAATTAGGGGTCGATGTCGGTGAACTGATCATCTCACAACCCGACCACGGTGAACAAGCCCTTGAAATTGCAGACAACCTCATCCGTTCTGGTGCTATCGATATTGTCGTAATTGACTCTGTTGCGGCTTTAACACCAAAAAGTGAAATTGAAGGCGAAATGGGTGATTCTAAAATGGGGCTTCATGCCCGTTTAATGTCACAAGCCCTAAGGAAATTAACTGGTTCCATTAGCAAAACCAATTGTACTGTATTTTTTATTAACCAGTTGAGAGAGAAAATTGGAGTCATGTTCGGAAATCCAGAAACAACCACAGGTGGAAATGCCTTGAAATTCTATGCTTCCGTTCGCTTGGATATCCGTCGATCTACACAAATTAAAAATACCGAATCTGAGGTTTTAGGAAATAAAACGCGGGTTAAAGTGGTAAAAAACAAAGTCGCTCCTCCTTTCCGTACCACAGAATTTGATATCATGTATGGAGAAGGAATTTCTAAAATTGGAGAAATTATTGACTTGGGTGTAAATTACGAGATCATCAAAAAGAGTGGATCCTGGTTTAGCTACGGTGACACTAAAATTGGTCAAGGACGTGATGCAGTAAAAAACTTACTCATTGACAATCCCGAGTTAATGGATGAGCTAGAACAAAAAATAATGGATACCTTAAAAGCTGTTGACGCATAAATAAAATTGTGAGCGTTTCAACCAACTTTAATTCCCAGTTTTCTGAATAGATCTCATCGGGAGTTCCTATTATTTTCCTTTTAGACTTTATGGGAGTAAGCCCCCAGTTTTATAGCTTCGAGGAAGCCGCAAATAAAGAAATTTACTTCAACTTCAAGGGCTTAACTAACGCTCCAAAAAGAGACGCCAAATTAAGTTCATCCTTGAAGGTAACTCCTGTTTGTGAAAAAACCTAAGCTTCCGCTTTTGATTATGTAAAACATCACATTGGCAAAGGAGATACCTTTTTACTCAACTTAACCTTTAAATCCCAGGTGGAAACAGAACATTCTTTATTGGATCTATTCTATGCCGCAGAGGCACCCTATAAATTTTACAAAAAAAATGACTTTGTCGTGTTTTCTCCAGAGTGTTTTATTAAAATTGAGAACAACAACATCTACAGCTTTCCCATGAAAGGAACAATTGATGCCACACTTCCCAATGCAAAGCGTCTTTTAACGGAAAATTTAAAAGAGCAATATGAACACAATACCATAGTAGATTTGATACGGAATGACCTTTCTAAAGTTGCAAAAGAAGTACACTTAAAACGCTATCGATATCTAGAAAAAATTAAATCTACTACTCATGATCTATATCAAAGTAGTTCAGAAATTTCGGCTAAACTGCCGAACAATTGGACTAAGAATGTAGGCGATATTTTTCAAAATCTTCTGCCAGCAGGATCTATTAGCGGTGCGCCAAAAGACAAAACCTTAGAGCTTATTCAACAAGCTGAATCCGATCCGAGGGAATATTACACTGGAATATTTGGTGTTTACGATAATAAGCGATTGGAAAGTGCTGTAAACATTCGGTATATCGAAAAAAGAAATGGAAAATTTTGGTTCAGAAGTGGAGGGGGTATTACTCATTTAAGTGAGCAAAAGGAAGAATATCAAGAATTAATAAAATTTATGTTCCTTCTCTTTGAGAGTATTTGTGTTATTGATGGAGAAATCCAATCGCCTTTATGGCATGAGCAACGATACAAATCAGCCTTTCATAAAAGTTATAATGAATTCCCAAAAAACAGTTTACTAGAGGGGGTTTTAATTCCTGAAAAATTAAAAAAAGGAAAGGTCAAACTGAGAATTTCGTATAATCAATTCGAAAAAAAAATAGAAGGGTCCAAATACACTTCGAAAGAAATCAAAACCCTTCAAATTATAGAAAGTAATTCAATAAATTATTCTCTAAAATATAATGATCGTAAAAAACTAGATCAATTATTCTTGAAAAGGAACAGCTGTGATGACATTATTATCCTTAAAAACGGTTTGGTAACTGACAGTTCCTATGGCAACCTTGTCTTTTTTAAAAATGAGATTGGATATACACCAGAAGAGCCTTTGTTAAAAGGAACGCGAAGAGCAAAATTACTTCACGAGAAAAAAATTATCTTAAAAAAAATCAGTGTAACCGAAATAAAAGAATATGAATTCTGTCAAGTAATCAATGCACTACTTGATTTAAATGAGGGCAATAAAATTCCTGTCGATAAGATCTGTTTCTAAGAGCGCTCTTTCCATATCCGAATTGCTTCTTCCGAATGCCCTTTAGGATCTGAAAGCAATGCAGTTTTTACACTCTGATGGGCTTGTTCTAGAAGTTTGGGAATATCGTTTTCCTTTAAGTTTGTGGTGGGAATAATTGCTAAGGCTTGGGCACGTAAATCTCCTGGAAAACCATGGGTAGTGTACCAAGGAAATTTGCGTTTACAGTCTAAAAAGACCAAGGGTAAAATGGGTAATTTATGCTCTATTGCCAATTTAAACGCTCCCTGTTTGAAGGGATTTAAAAGAATGTTTTCATCAAGGTATTCGGTCTCAGGAAAAATACACACACTGTAACCTTTTGCAATAACCTTTTGTGCTCTACCATAAACTTCAAAACGGCTTTGTGAACTACTGCGGTCCACCATGATGGCTGCCCGTTTATACAAAAATCCAAAAAGAGGAATTTTCACTAATTCCTTTTTTCCAACAAAAACAAAAGGCGTTTTACGCAATCTTAAAATAACCATTACATCCATGTAGCTGGTATGATTGGCTATGATCATAAAACTTTTCCCTTCTTCTGGAAAAGGGTTCGTTTTTTTTACCCAAAAACCCATTCCCAATAGGACAAAAGGCGCCCAGACGTTTCTTGCAATCCAAAATACATAACGATATCCATTCGGGAGTAAAACTAAAAAGGCCAAGGGGAAAAATAAAACAATGACAGGAATGGATGCCAGGAGATAGAACCAAATCCTCCATACAATAAGTAATCCCCTTTTCACAAAACAAAGATACTTATAACTAGTCTTTACATCAACAAAAGCTACTCCCTAAAAATTAATAAGGCTTTGTTGTGCTACTGTCAGAGGAAACGTACCTTTGCCAAAAAGTAATAAATGGCACGTATTTTAACTGGAGTACAGTCAACGGGTACTCCCCACTTAGGAAACCTTCTTGGAGCCGTGCTCCCTGCCATTGAAATGGCCAAAGCGAGTACCGATGATTCTTTTTTATTTATCGCAGATTTACACTCGCTGACACAAATTAAAAATGGAGAAACATTACGAGAGAACACCTTTGCAACAGCTGCCACTTGGTTGGCCTGTGGTTTAGACATTGAAAACACACATTTTTACCGCCAAAGCGATGTGAGTGAAGTATCGGAATTAGCCTGGTATTTAAGCTGCTTTTTCCCCTACCAGCGCTTGACCTTAGCGCATTCATTTAAAGATAAATCCGAGCAGCTTTCCGATGTAAATGCGGGTCTGTTTTCTTATCCCATGTTGATGGCTGCTGATATTCTATTATACGATGCAGAAATTGTTCCTGTAGGAAAGGATCAGCTTCAGCATTTAGAAATTACCCGAGATGTTGCCGCTCGTTTTAATCACCAAATGGGAGAAACTTTAGTCTTGCCCCAGGCTAAAATCCAAGAAAGTAGTCAATATGTTCCTGGAACGGATGGAGAAAAAATGAGCAAGTCAAAAAACAATACCATTAATATTTTCCTCCCCGAAAAAAAATTACGCAATCAAATTATGGGAATCAAAACAGACAGTTCGCCTGTTGAAGAGCCTAAAGATCCCGAACAATGTAATGTCTTTGCCATTTACTCTTTATTAGCCCCCACCTCGTCCACTCAAGCCTTAAGAGAAAAATATTTACAAGGAGGAATGGGCTATGGGTATGCTAAACAACTTTTATTTGAGTTGATTTTAGACCGTTTTGAAAAGGAAAGAAAACAATTTGATTATTACTATCAACATCCTGAAGAGGTACATCTCGCCTTAGCTAAAGGAGCTGAAAAGGCACGCAAAGTAGCCGCTGAAGTCTTACTGAGAGTACGAGATAAAATCGGCTACTAGATCCATTCAAAATATTTTCCAGGTAAAGCACGAACCATTCCTTTCATTTCCATTTGCATTAGAAGTGAGGCCGTTGTACTGACCTTCCACCCCAAAGAAAAAGCCAAATGATCTAAATGACTCTTTTGCTCTTTTTTAAATTGAGTAAAAAGCTGTTGCTCCTCTGGGGTAAGTTCAACAAATAAAGGCTTTTGGATGGCTTTGGATTTGACTTGTTGGTTCCAACCAAGGGCCGTTACCACATCCATTGGATCGGTCAACACTTGTGCTTTTTGTTGTAAAAGTAATTGATGACACCCGCCACTCTTCAAATCAGAAGGACGACCCGGTACAGCAAACAATTCTCTACCATATCGATGGGCTAAATCTGCCGTATTCATGCTACCCCCTTTGACCCCTGATTCTACAATAACAGTAGCCTGGGCAATTCCAGCGATTAATCTATTCCTCCTTGGAAAATTTGCTCGATTGAACACCGCACCCGGCAAGAAATCCGTCAGCAAAATCCCTTGCTTTTCTATTGAGAGTGCATCTTTTCTGTGTTCGGGAGGATAAATCCTATCGAAACTATGGGCTAAACAAGCTATCGTTTCCAACCCTGCTTTTAAAGCAGTCCGATGGGCTATAATATCTATGCCTCGAGCCAAACCCGAACAAATAATTGGATTATAGGGTGCTAATCCATGAATTAATGCTTCACAAAATGCTCGCCCGTGTGGCGTGTTCTGCCTTGTGCCTACAATGCTGATAATCGATCGATCTCGGAAAGTAAGGGCGCCTTTATAAAATAAAACTAAAGGGGCATCAGCACAAAACGATAATGCTAAAGGATAGGCTGGAGTGCCAAAAAATAAACATTGAATTCCAAGATCTTCGATTTGTTGAGCCCTTTTTTTTGCCACGGGAAGTCTTTGTTTCCAGTTTTCTAATTCCCTACAAACTATTGCGCCCAAGCCCTCAATCTCATTCCATTCTTTAGTTGACGTCTCAAAAATGGCTTCAGCAGAACCAAAGTGGGCTACCATTTTTTGAGCGCGATGCCATCCCATTCCAGGAATTGACTCAAGGAGTAAACAAGCTTCTAAACGTTTCATCGATTTGGGTTTCATTACGAATATACTAAACCTTCTTTCGATGCGTTGGTATGATTATAGTATTATTTTACTATTTTTGAGTATGCAATTAACCCGGTACATCCAGGAACTTCTTTATCAATACGAATGTGTTACCATTCCTCATTTTGGTGCCTTCTTGACCCGTCCCTTGGCGGCAAAAGTGAGTGATAGGGGTGCGTTTTACCCTCCTAGAAAAGAGGTTACTTTTAATCAAATGTTAAAAACCAATGATGGGATCTTAGCGCACTATATTGCACAAAAAGAGGCACTTACCTACGAACACACACTCAGACTCATTGAAAAAGAAGTGAGTAATTGGAAGAAAAGGCTGAAAACACAAACCCTTCGCTTTCCAGGAGTTGGAGAAATTCGTTTAAACTCTGATAAAAATATTACCTTTATCCCTTGGGGTAAGGTAAATTTTGAGATCTCGTCTTTTGGATTGTCATCTTTCCAAAGAAAAGTCTATCACAAACCATCTATTCAAACCAAAATAATTTCTAATATGGAACAAAACAACGATGATTTAATGTTTACTCCTGAAAAAGAGAATAAGAAAAAATCACCCCTATTGCACTATGCCGCTATCGGAATCATTGGTATTGCTTTATTAGGATCCTCTTACTATTTTGGAGATCAGTATGTTACCGAACAACGTGTTGTTGCTCAACAAGAGGCACAACAAAAAATAGAAAAAAAGGTAGAGGAAGCGACTTTCGATTTAGGTGCGCTTTCTGAAATTGAAATTGCAATTTCGGCAACTCCTGTTGCGGATGAAACTGTTCTGAATACAAATTATTTCAGCATCATTGCAGGTTCTTTTCGCTCTCTGGACAATGCTGAAAAGAAAGTGGAAATTCTCAAAGAGGAAGGCTACTCCGCAGAAATTGCCCAATCCAGTACAGAAGGCTTATACCGTGCAGCTTATGGTCGTTTTACATCCAAAAAAGAAGCGTTAAATTTATTATACTACATCAAATACACGCTTAAAGATGAAGCTTGGTATTTAGAAGAAAAATAAGTTACATCTGGTAAATCCACCCTTTAGGATTAAGAGCTTTCACATTGTTAAAAATACTAAACTGTAATTCTGTCTTACCCGTTTGTTCATTTGTAAAGACTTCCCCAATTGCCTGCTTGGCATTTACTTTGTCACCCTTTTTGACATACAATTTGCCTAAATTTTTATACACTGATATAAAATTTCCGTGACGAATTAAAACCGAGGGATTACTCCCCTTAATCAATACAACCGACATGACTTCTCCTTCAAAAATGGCCCGCACTTGAGTCGATGGTGCTGTAGCCAATGTAACACCATTACTTTGAATCGTTGTTGTTTTAACCACTGGATGTGGCTGTCTACCAAATTTCTGGATCACAATCCCTTTTTCAAGCGGCCAAGGGAGACGTCCTTTATTTGCTGAAAAGTTAGCCGCAATTAGTTTGGCCTCTGGAGTAAGTTCAAATATTTTACTCCCTTTTTTTCCTGCAGCCTTATTTGACGCGGCTATAGCTTCACGAATCAAACGATTAATTTCTCGATCAATCTCTTTCCTTTTCTGCTGCTTTTTTAAAATCTGAGCCGCAAGAGTACGCTCTTTTCTTTTCAGGCTTTTAATTAAACTTTCTTGTTGTTTCTGTTCTTCTGCCAATTGTTCTTGAACGGCTCTATTTTCTTTAATTAGAGCTATTTTTTTTCCCTTTTCATCAATTAAAGTTTGATTTAACTGTTGCAGTAATTGTGTTTTTTTACTGATCGCAAGACCTTGTTTTCGTCTGTAACTTGCGTATTGTTTCAAATATTGAATGCGTTTGTAGGCCTGTAAAAAACTTTCAGAAGAAAATAAAAACATCAATCGATTCTTGAGCGATTTACTTGCATAAGACTTTTGAATCATCATCGCATAATCTTCTTTTAGAAGCTCTAATTCTTTGCGCTGATTCCCAATATTACGTTGGTTTAAATTAATTCGTCGAGTAAGAATATTTACCTGTTCATTGGTCACTTTGATCAGTTCAACTCGAACACTGAGTTTGACTTGTAAATCTTCTGCCTCGTCAAGAGCGTTTTTTCGCGTTTTGGTATTGGTAAAAAGCAATTGGTTTATTTGCTTAATTTCATTTTTTAATCGGATCCGTTGTGCTTCAAGCTCTTGTTGCCGCTTTGAAGTGTCTTGCGCCGAAACGCTGTGTATTCCGATCCAGAAAAGAGCAATAAAACAAAACGTTTTATACATCTTAGAATTCTATTTTAGAATATCCTTCTGGAATCTCAAAAGGAAAATTTATTGACGAGGGGAATTCTGTTCGATTAAACTCCAATTCCAAACGCTGTAAGTTTTTTCCGTCATAGAGACTTACCTCTATTTGTTGAGGAATGTTTTCTCCATTAATCCTGGCATGATTCGGGTATTTGATAGTGAGGGTGCTTGATGTCCCCGGAAGGACCAAACGCTGCTCTTTTAGAATAAAATCAACCGGATCAAAAAATAAAGTAGGTGCTATTCCCTTGCGCTTTCCTTGGGGTGCTAAAATATAATATTGTGGATTAGAAATTTGTTTCCACTTTCCTTCCCCTGGATCCAAAAAAGGTTTGCCTAGTAATAAATTTTCAATGTCAGAATATCCAAAATCTGAGTTCAGCGATGCGTTGATTAAATCAAAGTTCCCTTTAAAATAATTTTTCTGAAATTTTTCATAAAAAGAAACCTCTTCTGGGGTTACCATAAGCTTTGCAATCGGAATGATCATGGTTGCACTCATCCAAACTTTCTTTTTATTTTCCATTCGGAGTTGAACAATGATTTGCTGTGTTCTCTTCCCGTCATTATATGTCGCTCGAATACGTGATCGAAGCCTGTTTACTCGAGGATAATTGGATTTAATTTTAGAGACTAAAGCCGAAATATCAACATTTTTTAGAGGGGTTTTCGTGGGTAAAACAGCCACCGTTTTACAAGCGCTAAACAAAAGAATAACCCCTATAAAAAAACCAACATATTGAAGCCTCTGTTTCATATTTACTGCAATTCTGAATAATCCCCTAGACTGACAAAGGTAGGGTTTCCTTTATAACGCACGTGATTCCCAATCATTGCTTTATCACTTTTTATATTGGTCAAATGACTTTGATTCTGAATTAAAACATTTTTCAATTCACAGTTTTCGATGATCGTCTCAGCCCCTACGGAAACTCCTGGTCCTATTGTGCTGTTACGGATTTGTACCCCTTTTCCAATATAGCATGGAGGAACAATCTTACTGTTTTGAATTACTGCTGTGGGGTCAACTAGTTCTTCACCTTCCTCTTGTTTAAATTGAAGCATCTGCGCATTAGTTTGTAATGTTACTTCGGGATTTCCACAATCCATCCATGCATTTACTTCACCCGCTTTAAAAATTTTACCTTCCTCCATCATGGTTAAGATTCCTTGATTGATTTGATACTCCTCTCCGGGTTGTAAGCTTTCTTTTACTACTGCCTCTAAAGCAACCTTCAAAATTTCAATTTCTTTGAAGTAATAAATTCCAATTACGGCTAAATCCGAAACAAAGTCTTTTGGTTTTTCAACCAAATTAATAATTGTGTTTTCGGAATTTAATTCTACAACCCCAAAGGCTTCGGGCTGGGCGACTTGTTTTACCCAGATTACTGCATCCGCTGAAGGGTCTAAAGAAAGATCTGCTCGGATTAAAGTATCGGCATAGGCAACAACTGCCGGCCCTTCCAGTATAGCAGCGGCACACATAATGGCATGGCCTGTTCCCAAGGGTTCTAATTGTCTAAAGATATGGGGAATTGCACCCAATTCTGTTGCTAATGCTTTTAACGAATTCTCAACCGTTTCATCAAAGAAAGCGGGGTCTCCCAAAATAAAGCCTATCTCGGTAATGGGTGCTGCAACTACTTTAGCGATTTCATGAACCAGTTGATGAACAATCGGTGAACCCGCAACAGCGAGAAGGGGTTTGGGTGTTGTTAAACTATGGGGTCTCAATCGAGAGCCTCTCCCCGCCATGGGAACTATAATCTTCATAAATTATTATTGTTTTCCAGTACTTCCAAAACCTCCCTCACCGCGAACGGTGTCAGACAGACTTGCTGTGATTTGCCATTCAATTTGTTCATATCGCGCTAAAACCAATTGCGCGATTCGTTCTCCTGGTTGGATTGTAAATTCATCATTAGAAAGATTCACTAAAATGACTCCAATTTCTCCTCTATAATCTGCATCTATAGTGCCCGGAGCGTTAAGTACAGTAATGCCAAATTTGGCCGCTAATCCACTTCGTGGTCTCACTTGTGCTTCAAAGCCTTCAGGAAGGGCTATTCTAAGACCCGTTCCAATAACAGTGCGTTCAAGAGGCTTTAGGGTAACGGGTCCGTCTAAAACGGCTTTTAAATCAACTCCTGCTGAAGCTTTTGTTGCATAGAAAGGAAGTGCGTGTGGACTGTTATTTTGTACGGGAACTTGGATCATCATTCTCTGTTTTAAAGAATTTAAAAATAAGGAATTGCATGCTATGCTTTTAAGTAAACCTAAAATTCTTTCCTAAAATTGTCAACTAAAATTATTCTTTTGGGAAGCCTTTCTTTACTTCTTTTTTACCTGGATGAGCATGCCCCCTAGCAGAGGCATTAGTGCAGCGAATATTTCTATTAAAATAATACTGCTCTCCAGTCATTGCTTTTCAACTGCTACTTTTTTAAGTAGACGTTTTGGGCACTGTTAATTTGATCTTGTTCCGTTGTATTGGGGTAGAAAAAATAACTGGGAGCAACCACCGACTTGGTAGAAGTAATCGCAATTTTTAAAATGTGTTGTATTCGGAATCTTCCTTGAAGCTGGGTTCTAAATAGGGCTTCCTCTTTTTTAAAATCATGATCTTGAGGACCGAGAATTGTTGCCTCTCCTTTCCATTGAAACCCCTTTTGACTCCAAATGTTCACGCCACAAATACAGACCTTGGGGTTTTCTTGGATGTTTTTTAAACTCACAGGAGAGGCAATATTGGCAATCCAAAGTTCCTTCTTTGTCTTAAATAAAAAAACTTCTTTTGGAGAAACATTGGGTTGTCTGTCTTTTGAAGCAGTCGCTAACCAACATAAAACAAAATTATCAAGATTGGGGGTAGACATAGTAAATGGGGTTTGAATTCTAATCTCTAAATTAAAAAATCCAAACTGCTTTATATCTACTTTGTCCGATTATTCTTTTTTAATTTCAATTTCAATCACTCCATCCTTCGCTTTTTCGCCGTATTTTTTGGCGGCTGATTTACCTTCTAAAACATAAATTGATTCAATGGTGTCCTTATCAATCTCCTTTAATGAGCTTAGCTGTTTACCATCAACAAAAATAAGAGCTTGGTCTGAATCCTTTTCCTCTTCAATTACCCTTATCTCAATGTGCTTTTCATCAGAAGAATCTGCAGAACTCCATGTAAAACTGTTCTCTTGGTCTCCTATTTCAGTAATGAATTGAAATTCGTCTCCCATACTATTAAAATCTCCCTTTAAACTATCTAATTCCATAATGAATTGCAATTCGTCTCCCATACTTTTGAAACCTCCTTTTAAACTGTCCAATTTCATAATGAATACATTCGTGCCTGTACCTCCTTTAAAATTTTTATCATCAATTATTAAATGATCCTTATAAGACAAAGAATCTAATTCAATGACAAAATGATTGATGGAATCCTTATGGAGCTCCTTCCGAAAGATAAACTGACCCTTTTCAGAGTTTACTATATCCTTAGTGTATTCTTCAAGGTCATCGCTGTTTAGGGCGTTCCCATTCCCTGAATAGATCCTTTTAATTCGGACTTCTTTTTTCTGTTTTGTGGATGGTGAGGCAGCCATTGGCGCAAGAGTAGTGGAACGATGTGCCGCATAAAAACCAATCTCTTCTATTTCATTATTAGAAAAGCTTACCACAAACTGAAAAGGGTCTATGGGTTTGTTTCCACTTATGTGGTAATTCCCTTGCTGACCTGAAGAAGTTTTAAATTGACCTTTAATCGCAGTAATCTCGTTTTGCTTATTCCTTTTTATTTTGCTGAATTCCAATGAAATGCCTTTTTGCTTCATTAAATTTTGCACTTCCTCCAATTCTTTTTGGGTTGCCTTTTTATCAATTTGAAATGCTCTTTTTTGAATCTCAACTCGATTTGTGTGCTCTTTTTTTACCTGTGCTATGGTCTGCGTATTGAAAAGCAGTACAAAAAAGAAAGATAAGGGAATAATTGAAAATAATTTCCAGATTTTCATGGGCGATGAGTTTTTTAAGTTTAACATAAATATTCGGTTTTTTATGAGTGAATTATAAAAAGAGTTGACCAATTTGGAAGGGATAGCCTTGCCTAACGCCATATCTAACAGCAAGTATTGATATTTTTTTTTGCTCTCGATTTGGGTCAGTGTTTTACGGTCCGTTAGATGCTCTAAATTCAGTGCCATTTCTCTTTGATAAAGCCACACAAATGGATTAAACCACTTAAAAATCAAATAGATTTGAATAATTATAATGTCGAGGCTATGCTTTTCCAAGACATGAATTTTTTCGTGTTCTAGGATCATTTCAAGTGCTTCCTTCGAATGTAATTTTGGGTTGTAAACAATCCAATGGAAAAAAGAAAAAGGAAGTGTTTCTTGATTTATTTCTACCCAAGTAATGTCTGATTGAATTCTTTTTTTTCCAAAGAAAATCTGATTTCCTAATACCAATAACATATACAGCAGCCTTAAAAACATCAGAATTACTCCTACTCCATAGATTTTAAGGAGTAAAGATTCCCAATCCAGAGTGGGTTTTGAAGGGGTCATCGCGTTTGTTGAATACACCTCATATCCCGAAGGCAATTCTACCCAATCGACATATTGATAAATCACAACAAAAGGGAGCAATAAACTTACCCATAGGCCTGTTAAAAGATACCATCGTTTAGCATCAAAATACGTCTCTTGAGAAAAGCCGAATTTATAAACCAAATAAAATAAGGTGAGAACGCCTCCACTTTTGATGAGATACAAAATAGTCTCCATTATTTTTCTTTTTCAATTTGATCAATAATTTCCTTTAATTCTTGAATGCTGATCTTTTCTTCACGTGCAAAGGTGGAAACCAAGTTTTTATAAGAATTGCTGAAATATTCCTCCAGCGCCGTTGATACGAATTGCCTTCTGTATATCTCTTTGCTTACAATTGGGAAATATTGATGCGTTTTACCAAAAGCTTGATAATCTACATACCCCTTTTCTTCTAAATTCCGGACCATTGTGGAAAGCGTATTGTAATGTGGCGGATTGGTTTTAAACTCTGCTTGAATTTCCCTGACAAAAGCACGATCCAAGCGCCAAAGAATTTTTAAAACCTCTTCTTCCTTATTGGTGAGTCGTTGCATAATAGAGTCTGTTTAATTGTGATCAAACATATAACTATTTTTTTAGTTATACAACTTCTTTTTTAGTTTTAACATTTTGGAAGCCCTCAATTTCCGCATCCTTCCCCTTCATTACAGTCTCCAATCTCCTCCCAGACTTCATTTTCTCCCGGAGCTTCGTTAGGATTTACCCACCACTTACTTTTCCAAATTTTACAGTTATACACCACTTGGGTTCCTGCAATTTGATATTCATTTGCTGCTTGGTACTCGGGGATTTCACATAAAAGCTTCCCTCCTCCTTCCCCCATACAATGGATTCCTAAACCCGAAAAAGCATCTATACTAAAATCATTCGCTTCATTAATTGCCGTTTGTGAGCTACGTCCATTCAGCACTTTTGAAGCCGTGTTTAAATAAGAATATGCCGAGCTCGAATTACCCGCTAATAAAATTTGCCAAATCATTATTCCGTCATTAGATCCTTCTCGTTCAGGGTGGTTGCTAAAATGTTTTGATAAATCTGCTACGTTATCGTGGGTGTATGTATAATACGGTCCCCAAGGTTCTTCTGGATAATGAACCGCTGCCGCAATAGTAAAATCATATTGATTAGCATAATAAGCATAGGCATCGTACATAATTTTTCTATTGATACTCGCACCGGTATTATACCCTTGAAAAGCAACCAAATCAATTTTATTCCCAACCGCTTCAAAAACGGGAATCATGTGTCCCGTAGAAGAAAAACCGAAGAGATTGATTCCATTCGTGGGGACAGTCCCTTGGTACAAATTAGTATCATTTTCTCGCCTGAGATTATTTCTGTTTTCAAAACGATATGGGGAAGTTGTATCGTTATTGACTTGCCCACCAAGCGCACCTCCTCCTGCAGGAGCACAGGCTAAAATATAGCCTTCAGACTTGGGCATGATCGCTCTTGACTCTTCAAAAAAGGTGATAAAATGCGCTATATTTTCCTCATTCCCAATATTAGTAAACGAACCATCGGGTTCAAAATCCCAATCTATTCCAGCAAAACCGATATCGTCAACTAAATCTTTAATCTGAGAATAAATAATTTCAAAAGAAGAGGCATCTCTCCAATAGGTTTCCCCCCCAACAGACAGGATCACATTGATTCCCTTTTCTCTTAAAATACTTACACTCTCTTTAAGATCACATCCCGAATAAGGTACCTCAATCCCTGTTTCAGATAAATCAAAACTTCCTTTTTCATAACGTAGATTGGGTTTAGCAAAACTCAAAAAAACATGATTTACGAAAGGGGGGATATCACGAAGTTTTGAGCCTTGTCCTGGACCGGCATAGGTTTCTGACCAAGAGGGAAAATATCCCAAAATGACCGGTGCATTAATGGGGTGGGCATTTCCTCCAATTGATGTACTTGTAGTCGTTGAAGTAACCGTATCGTTGGGGGGCGTTGTGCCTGAGGGGGTGCTTGTTTCTGTTGGTTTGATCTCTTCTATTACTGGAGGAACCTCCTCCACAACAACAGGAGCTATCGTAGTGGTTTTAGAGCAAAAAGTAAGACACAGACATAGGCTAAAAAGTATAATGAATTTGTTCATCATTGGATAAGTTTGGGTTAGGGGAATAACTGTAATTCATTCTTACTTCGTCAAAGCAGAAATTAGGGAAAGGATTTCAAAATATAGATTGCGGCAAAAGCTTACTGACCCTCGCAATTAAAATAACGTATTCCCTCCCAATCTCTTTTAAAAAAATTCTCCTTGTCCCTGATAAATTCCTCTAAGGGAGTATTCCCTGGGAGAACAGAACGCCACATTATGGGAAAATCTTCTGGTGTTGTTGTACATTCATTCGATTCACAAGGGTGCCTGTATTTATAACGTGCATGCCCTGCTTCATGATAGAAAGTGTAAAGCCGTTGAACAATTGTAAAATCTTCCCAAAAAGACTTAATAATTTCAAAACTAACAGTATCGTCATCACAGATATTGAACGCTCTCCCTGCGTGATCTGCAGTGACTCCCGACGCAAAATCGGGTTCAGAACCAAAAAATAGGGTGATGACTTTCCCATTACCCGGGTTCAGTTTCCCGGATCGAATCGCGTCTGCAACAAAAACATTCCAATAATCTTCAAGCGAACTATCCTCATTAAGAACAGCGTAAAAAGGATCTATTATTTCTTCTTTTTCTGCTTCTTTGACAACTGCTTCAGCTTCTGCAGGTTCTTTTTTACAGGACAAGGAGGTTAAAAATATGAAACTGAACAAGACAGTAGAATAAACTCTTTTTGAATTCATGGTACTCGATATGGGGTTAAACAAATGCTTAACTGCAAGATAACAAAAAAAAGGAAGTTTATTTTAGGTCTTAACCATTCAAAGCTTCCGCACCACCCACAATTTCTAGGATCTCGTTGGTAATAGCGGCTTGACGTGCTTTGTTGTAAGTTAACTTTAATTGATCTCTCAATTCAGTCGCGTTATCGGTTGCTTTGTGCATGGCCGTCATACGGGCTCCATGTTCACTTGCAAAGGAATCACGTAACGCTTTGTAAAGTTGCATCTTGATACTTTTGGGCAACAGTTCGCTAATAATTTCTTCTTGAGTAGGTTCAAAAAGATAATCTCCTGCTGAAGTTGTTTCAGTAACTTCTGCCTCTATGGGTAAAATTGTTTCAGTTAAAACTAACTGGGTGGCCGCATTTTTGAAGCTATTATAAATAACCTCAACTTTATCGTATTCTTTGTTAGCAAAGGAATCCATAAAACCTTGAGCAATTTCACTGGAGTTAGCAGAGGTCAGCTCATCATAAATTCTATTGTTGTTTAGAGCAATAGAATGCTTTTTTGCTAAAATATCATCCCCTTTTTTACCTAAAGTCAATAAGTGAACCTCGTAATTGCTATGTTCTGCTACGTATTGATTTACCGCTTTGATGATGTTAGAATTAAATCCACCACACAATCCCCTATTAGAAGTAACTGCAACAAGTAAGACCTTATTTATAGGTCTAACTTGAGTGTAAGGGTTGGGTGTATCTCCATCTAACGAACCACTCAAATTTTGAATTAATTCGGTTAACTTGTCAGAATACGGTCGCATGGCTGTGATAGCATCTTGAGCTTTTTTAAGCTTCGCTGCCGATACCATTTTCATTGCAGAGGTAATTTGCATGGTCGAGGAGACCGATGCAATTCTGTTCCGTATTTCTTTTAAGTTTGCCATAAGGGATTATTCGAATTGTGCTGAAGTACTTTTAGCTACAGCATTCAAAGTGTCTATTACTTCGTCTGTTAATTTTCCCGCTTTAATCGTGTCTAATACCGGACGGTGTTTTGTGTTCAATTCTTCTAAATAAGCGCGTTCAAATGCTTTAACTTGATTTACGGGTACATTACGTAGCAAGTTTTTAGACCCTGCATAGATAATCGCTGTTTGATTTTCAACGGTAAACGGATCATTTTGTGCTTGCTTTAAAATTTCAACATTTCGTCTCCCTTTTTCAATCACATTTAGAGTAGCGGCATCCAAATCAGAACCAAATTTTGCAAAGGCTTCCAATTCACGGAATTGTGCTTGGTCTAATTTAAGTGTTCCTGATACTTTTTTCATGGATTTAATCTGTGCCGAACCTCCTACACGAGATACTGAGATTCCTACATTAATCGCAGGACGAACTCCTGAGTTAAATAAATCAGATTCCAAAAAGATCTGTCCGTCTGTAATCGAAATTACATTGGTAGGGATATATGCAGAAACGTCTCCTGCTTGTGTTTCAATAATTGGAAGTGCTGTAAGTGAACCTCCTCCTTGTACTTTATCTTTCAAAGAGGCTGGAAGATCATTCATCTCTTTAGCAATACTGTCATCCGCAATTACTTTTGCCGCCCGTTCTAATAAACGTGAGTGTAAGTAGAAGACATCTCCTGGATATGCCTCACGTCCTGGAGGACGACGTAATAACAAAGAAACCTCACGATAAGCAACCGCTTGTTTTGATAAATCGTCATAAATGATTAGAGCAGGTCTTCCAGTGTCTCTGAAATATTCTCCAATAGCTGCTCCAGCAAAAGGTGCATAAACCTGCATAGGAGCGGGGTCAGATGCGTTTGCGGCTACTATGGTTGTATAGGCCATAGCCCCTTTATCTTCTAAGGTTTTTGCAATTCCTGCAACCGTGGAAGCTTTTTGACCGATAGCAACATAAACACAATATACGGGTTCTCCTGCATCATAGAATTCTTTTTGGTTCAGGATGGTATCAATACAAACCGTAGTTTTTCCCGTTTGACGATCCCCGATCACTAATTCTCTTTGTCCACGTCCTACAGGAATCATGGCATCAATCGATTTGATTCCCGTTTGTAAGGGTTCGTTAACGGGTTGGCGGAAAATTACCCCAGGCGCTTTTCGCTCCAACGGCATTTCAAAAAGATCGCCTTCTAAAGCTCCTTTACCGTCAATAGGATTACCTAATGTATTAACAACACGACCGACAACACCTTCACCCACATTAATTGAGGCAATTCGTTGCGTTCTTTTGACGGTATCTCCTTCTTTTACTCCTTTTGATGGGCCTAGCAATACCACCCCTACGTGGTCTTCTTCTAGGTTAAGTACCATTCCTTCAAGGTTATTATCAAAAGCAACTAGTTCGCCATACTGTGCATTGGAAAGTCCAAATACACGGGCAATACCATCACCCACTTCGAGTACAGTACCTACTTCATCCAGTGCGGATGCTGCGCTATAGCCTGATAATTGTTTTTTTAGTATTGCTGAAACTTCAGCGGGATTTACATCTGCCATGATCGTTTATCTTTAGATCGTATTCGTTTTTGTTAATGTTGTTTTTATTGCCTTCAACTGATGCACAACACTAGCATCGTATTGTGTGTCGCCAATTTGAAGAATGAAACCGCCGATAATTGCTGGATTAACTTTATTTACAAGTTGTACTTTATCCTTAGTCAAGCCTTTTGCTTTTTCCAAAACAAGTTTTTCCAAAGCAGGAGATAATGGAACGGCCGTAGTAACTTCCGCTTGAATTTCTCCCTGAGTTTGAGCATAAAGGCGAACATATTGTTCTGCAGTTGCGGCAACAATCGCTAGACGATTATTTTCTGCTAAAAGCGAAAATAATTGTAGCGTTTCAGGACAAGCGCCAGAAAATAATGCCTTCAGTGCTGACTCTTTTTGAGCCACTGGAAGTATAGGATTTTCTAAAACCGTTTGCAATTCGTCGTTTGCTTGCATTAAGGTCCCCAAAGCAATCATGTCTTGGGCAACCGCATCAGAAGCTTTAGCCTCTTGGGCAAAAGCTAAGGTAGCTTTAGCATAACGAAGTGCAGCGCGTGTTCCTCTCATTTTATTTTAAGTTGGTGTCTTTTAATAATTGTTCAACCAACTGCAATTGCTTGTCGTTGTTTTCCAATTCTTTTTGAAGCACTTTTTCAGCAATCTCCATCGCAATGGAACCTACTTGTTCTTTCAGCTCATTTACAGCTGCTCGCTTTTCGTTTTGGATGGCGTCTTGTGCTTGGGCCAAGATTTTTTGTGCTTCTGCTTGGGCTTCTTCTTTAGCACCATTAATCAATTCAGAACGTGTTGCACGTGCTTCTTTGAGTAATGCTTCTTTTTCAGCACGGGCTTCTTTTAAGATCCGTTGATTGTCTGATTGCAAACTCTCCATCTCATTTCGCGCTGCTTCAGCAGAAGCTAGTGCATCTTTAATTGAAGTTTCGCGCTCATTGACTGCATCTAAAATAGGCTTCCATGCAAATTTTTTAAGCAAGAAAAACAAGCCTATAAAAATAAGAGATTGCCAAAAGAACAAGCCTAATGAAAATTCACCGATTAATTTTTCCATCGTTTAAAACGTTAAGTTAAAAAGGGCCGTAAAGGCAACTAATATTATACTGCAAATAACGCAGCAAAACCAATTCCCTCAACTAGGGCAGCAGCAATTAACATCGCTGTTTGAATTTTACCATAAGCATCTGGCTGACGACCAATCGCCTCCATCGCAGAACCACCGATTCTACCGATACCCATACCTACACCGATTACTACTAATCCGGCTCCTACCATTACTGGAATTTCCATAATTATAATTTTAAATTAAACACTCTTTTTTTGACACATTACTGTGTTTGGGTTAATGATGCTCATGTTCTTCAGCGGCAAAACCAAAATAAAGCGCAGACAGCATCGTGAAAATATAGGCTTGTAACAAAGCCACTAACAATTCTATTATCGAGATCGCAAAAGCCAATCCAAAGGACAATGGGCTTCCCAACCAACTTTTAAAAATAAACATCAAACCGATTAAACTCATCAATACAATATGTCCCGCTTGCATGTTTGCATACAGACGGATTAATAAAGAGAACGGCTTGATAAAGATTCCCAGTACTTCTATGGGAATCAAAATAATATATAATGGGACTTTAGCGTACCATTTCATTGAAGCTCCAAGTGGGTCAAAAATATGGAGCCAGTAATCTTTAGTTCCTGTAAAGTTTGTAATTACAAAGGTTAGCAACGCCAAACCAAAAGTAACTGCAATATTTCCTGTAACGTTTACTCCCAAAGGAGTCAGACCCAACATGTTTAAAAACCAAATGAAAAAGAAGACCGTCAATAGGAAGCTCATGTACTTTCCATATTTTTTTTCTCCAATATTTGGGCGAGCAATATCATCTCTGATGTATAAAACAATAGGCTCAAAAAAGCGACCAATTCCTGCAGGAACACCTCCGTTTACTGCATAGGTTTTGGCCAAACCTTTAAATAAGAAAAACATCAAAAAAGCGATCAATAGCATACTGGCCACTCCTTTGGTAATCGAAAAATCTAGAGGGGCAACATTTGTCGCGTGATGGCTTTCGTCATAATTGATCGTTCCCGCAGCATCTGTACGGTAAATTTTTGAATGATCTAGTTTGTAATGGTATGCTCCTGATTGTACGACTGCCTCTCCGTGATGTAGTTTTGAAGAAGAAAAAACATGCAATCCGTTGTCCCATAAAATTACAGGAAGAGGAATTCCAACATAAATATGTTTTCCGGATTCATTGGTGTAGGAGAACAAACTAAAATCGTAAGCATCTTGAAGGTGATGTGAAATATACGCTTTAATTTCTGCTTTTAAATCTCCCGAAGCTTCACTTTCTTTAGCCTCTAGGGTGTAGGGTGCTGAAAACAACGCTGTGAGGAGAAGGAAAAGGGTATACAATTTGTTTCGCGTTGTCGGCATAAAACTTGTTTCTGTGTAGTGTTTTTAGCGCTGCAAATGTAAGGCTTTCGAATAAATAAAGAAATAAATAAAAGTTTTTTTAACCGACTTTTTTAGATGCGAAACGAAAGCACTTAAATCGGTTTGTAGAAAATCCCTTTAAGAAAAGTGATCGCTAGCTGTAACGCCTTGTTAAAACTACTATCTCCATTAAAAGACCAATTGCATAAGGAGCAAAAAAAATGAAAAACTCGGAGCGTGTTAAAACGCCATCCATCTCAAATCTGGGATGGAAATAAAAAAAGTATACCCCCGATTTTAGCGCAACGGTAATCAAATAGAGAGTGGCTAGATTTTGTTTTTTGTGATGTATCCCCCAAGCTAAAAGAAAAAGTGCAATAATCGCTAAGATTAAATTGATTCCATAGCTCGCAATTAAAAACGGACTTCTCCCCGGTAATAATTCGAGTTGAACAAATAAGCCCAAAGGCATCAATATTAACAGAAGGACAATATAAAAGAGGTTCTTTTTCATGGATTATTCCAAAAGCTTTTGCTTTGTTTATAAATCTGCCATAAAACGATGATCAACCCAAAAACACTCAAAATTAAAGCAAAACGGGTAGTTTCATACTGTGCATCTAAAAAAATGCCCAGTTTGACGGCCCCATACATAATGATTCCGATTTGAAACGCAAGGCTAGAAAAGATTAGCCATCGATTAGGCTGTTTTTTCACGGGTATTGGTTAATTTTTTGACTCCATCTTCCTCTGAATGCATTGAACAATTCGCATTAAAAATTGCTCCAGAATCCACTATTAATTTCTGAATAAAAACTTCCCCTTCCACATTGCTTCCCGTTTTGAGGGAAAGCGTTCCGGATACGGTTAGATTTCCTTTGAAAATGCCTTCAATATCGGCATTTGCGCATAAAACTTTCCCAATCACTGAGGCTTCTCTTCCAATAATTACTCTTCCAACAGTTTCGACATCTCCCACTAATTTACCATCAATTCGAATGTCTGTTTTGGCTTTAATAGAACCCTTTAAAAGAGTGTTTTTATCAATTTTACTGTATTGTCCGTTTGAGTCTGTTGTTTTCATTTTGATTCGTTTTTCCAGGTTTTGTTTTTCATATATGCTCGATATTGGGATGTCAAAGCTACAAAATTATCTAAAGTTTCGAGAGTTAAAGCACTTTTGATCCATGGATTTGCTTTTAACGTTTCTATTTCTTGCGTGTCTCGGATGCCGTGTATTACAACAAATGAATAGGTTTCATCGTAAACATCTTGACTAACAGTCCAGTTGCTTTTGGTCGTAGATAATACGCTTTTGACTTGATCAAAAAAAGCTAAAGACTGCGTCTCATTTCTATTTAAAAATGGGAAAATCCATTTGTAATTTTTATAAATCGCTCCTTTTTCTTCCAAGTTATTGTTTGCTTCTATTTGTTCAATCAATGCTTTTGCGTTGATCCCCTCTCTCTCAGCACTAAAATTTGTGGCGACCTCCCCAAGGGCTTGTTTCCATGTAGCAACTCCATGGAGGCGTCCCTTAGTATGGGCTTTTAAAAGCGCAATTTTAGGTTCCATCTGACTTCCGCTTGTTACCACTTCTAGGGATTCAATTTCTCTTAAAACATTTTTAAAGTCTTGCTTTTCGAATAAATCTAATGCCTTTGCATACAACTTTTCGGGGGTAATAACTCCAGAATCATCATAGTTGTCTGGATCTGAAAGAAGCCGTGCGAATGATGTGTCAGGATAATCTGCAACTAGGCGTGCTTTATTTTCAGCCGCATCTTGAGGAAACTCTTTTTCATTCATTCGATATAAATGATACAAGGCTTGCACTGCAATTGCTTTTGGAGGTTTCGTTGCCAATAAGGTTTCTAAACGTGTTCTAGCTAAGGGAAAATCACCGAATTTTTCTTTATAAATCATTCCCAATTGTAAATATGCTTTTTGATTTAGGCGACTAATACTGTCTTTGGCATCTTCTTTCTTCGGTAAAGCCATTACATAACTCTCAGGGGTTTGCTGAATGAAAACTACTTTTTTTGAGCTCAACTCAGCATCCTGTAATGTATTTGATAAAACTGTTTGTATAGATGCAGCCTGCCTCCAATTATCTACATTGGGGCGATCTCCCCAATTTGCTTTGTACGTTTGACGTCCTTTCAAAACCACTTTTGGATTGTAAAAATAAAAGGCGTTTTGTCTGCTTCTCTGCGTTAAAAATTGATTCTTTTTTGACTGAGACTCGAGTGTTTTTTCTGCTAGGGATTGCTGTTCATCAATAAAATTTTGAAAAAACTGTAGTTGTTCTTCCTGATTCATGGAAAGTAAAGAAAGGATGCTGTCTGTTCTTTGGATTGTTTTTTCATAAACAATAACTTCAGTCAAATTCTCCCGTTTTCTTTTTAGTTTTTTGTAATCAACTGTGGATTCCTCAAAAAGAGGGAGTAGTTTCTCTAAATAGGCTCCTGTTTCTAAATAATTTCCTTTGCTGAAATAATAGTCGGTTAAATCTTGATAATTTTCAATTTGAGTGTAAGAATCTACGGTGGCTGACGCTAATGATCGATTGAAATGTATCAATGCCAAGCTGTCGAGTCCTTCTTCCAAATACAACCTTCCTAAAGAACGGTCAAGTAAATGTTCAAAAGGCTTGTTTTCATAATTTTTAAATAAGCGTTCAATGCCCTCAACTCTGTCTTCAAATATTGATGAACTATTTAAGAGGGTTTGCTTAATTTTCGCATTGATGTAAAACTTTCGAGAAGCTTTTCGTTTCAAATCAGTAATGGCTTCAAAAGCCCATAGTGCTGAATCTTTTTTTTCAAGCGCCTCAAAAAGTTGCCCTGTAATGAATAAATATCGGGCTCTTGATTTTCTTTTAGGGGATGCAAGAGCTGCTCTTTTCATATAATAAGCCGCTGAATCTCTCTTTTTTAAATTAATAAATGCCTCAGCAACTGTAGCATTTGCTAATGGGTAAAATTGATTTCCCAGATTCAATGATTTGGCAAGGGGTCTCAAGTTTTGAATTGCCAATTCGTCGTTTTGCAAACGAATATTCGTTTTCTCTCGCCAAATTTTCCCTTGAATAAAAATACTTTGATCTGCTCCACTTTTTAATAAAAAATTAAACGCCTCGAGTGCTGGGAAAAAACGACGGTCAAAATAACGTGCTTTTCCAAGAAGGAGATAGGCCGCGTCAATCTGGCGATTGTATTGATTTCCATTGATGTTCATGGAGTGCTTTTGAATTGCTTTAACCGCTTTTTCTTCTGCTCGATCAAAACCCGGAACTATCGAAGATTGATCGATATTCTCTCCCCTCAAATTAATGGGTTCGACCGGAATTAACTCATAAAAGTTATCCTCATACGCTTCATCTAAAATTTGTTTTCCTATCGCAAAGGCTTCTTTTCCATTAAACAACACATTATATTTCGTGGTAAGGGTGTGATACTCTTGATTGACAACTCCTTTCTTGCTTGTGCTACAGGAAAGTAGCACAAAAAAGATCAAGGGGAAAATCCAAAAAACAAGGCGTGTTCTTCTCATCTGAGTTGCATGTAAGGTAATAACAAGAAAACTAGTATTTTAGTATATCTTGAATCCCAATTAATTTGAAAAATACGCTTCTAACTCTTTGAGTGTGGATGCTGTAGTTTTTATGTCTTTTAAAATCACTCCCTTCTCCAGTAAAACAATCCGTTCGCAAACTTCTGTAACATGCGTTAAATCGTGACTGGAAATCAAAAAAGTGGTTCCGTATTTTTCGGCTTCTTCTTTTAAAAGATGTTTTAATCGAATTTGTGTCGTAGGGTCTAAATTTGCAAAAGGTTCATCAAGAATAACAATCTCAGGATGTCCTATTAATGCGCCAATAATTCCTGCTTTTTTCTGATTCCCTTTTGAAAAGTCCCGTAAGTATTTCTTTTGGTTCAGCACTTCTGAATTAAAAAAAGGCTCAAACCCTTTGACAAAAATGGTGACCTCTTCCTCCGTTTTTCCTCTCAAACGACCAATAAATTGATAATATTCTTCCACCGTTAAATAACCAATCAAATAGCTCTCGTCAATAAAAGCCGATGTAGCGGGTTTCCAAGCTTCACTTTTTTGAACATCAATATCATTAATTGTAACACGACCACTCGTCGATTCAATCAAATCAAGTAATAAACTAAAAAAGGTCGTTTTGCCTGCACCATTATTCCCGACAAGGCCAAAAATTTCTCCTTTAGGAATTACAAGTTCTTGGAGGTCTAAGACTTTGACCCCTCCATAGGTTTTGGAAAGAGATTCTACTGAGATCATATATTGTTTTTGTTAAAGGCCGCAAGGGTCTCATATTTCTTACTTTGGTATGTCTTTTCAATTTGAGTTAACAATTGATTTTTGAATAAAAACCCCAACACTCCTGCAATGAAAAGTCCAATAACTCCAGCATAAAAACCAAAAAATAGATTGGGTATATAAAAAACAACTACGGGTAAAACCAATTTGGGTAACGCAAACAACATCTGTGTCAAGTTAAATCCTTGTGTGTTTTCAAAGGCTTTCGCCTTCACATTTAGCTTTATGGGTGTTACATTATAAGCTCCTGAAAAAAGATTAATTAAACTCCCAAAACCAAAGTTAAACACGCCTGCTGCAACAATAATTAACATTGTCTTTTTGCCAAAATATAAATAGGGAAATGATAAAATTGTGCAAACCACAACAGAAAACATCAGTAAATAAAGCTTGGATTTTAGGTATTCTATATAGGGCAAGTTCTGTCCCATCAAAAAAGAATAATATTCACTATCCCATGCGGGGACAAATTGCCCAAAAGAAATCATAAATCCTCCTGTAATAAATATCCCTGCAAAAATGAGGATAGTAGGATTGTCATTATAGATGTCCTGTGTAAAAAAAATCAATCCATAAAACAAAAACAAAAACCCCATCATTACAACTTGTCGAGCACGAATGTTTCTGATAATCAAACGAATATCATTTTTCAAAAGTACTCCCGTGGGGCCCCAGGCATCAAGGAAGTATAATTTTGATCCAATGATACGTTCCTTCTTTTTGCTTAGGCCTTTATCCAAATACAGTTGGGCTTTTAAAAATTTCTCTGTTAGGTACCACATCAAAATAAAGACTGCTAAAGGAATCCCTAACCCTAAGGATTGTGTATAAAGCAAATCAAAAGCTTGGTTAAAAAAAGAAAGTATGGGAACTTCCAAATACGTTTCTAACAAATAGCCGCCTGCAATGAAGGAAATGGTTCCAATGGCAACTCTTTTATTTTTATTGACAAGAAAAACCAAAAAGTTGTTTACCCCCGAAAGGGTTAGTATTCCAATAAACCAGATCCACAAAGAAAGGGTTGTCCCGTTTTCTTTACTAACTACAATACAAAATGGAAGTAAAATGATCAGTGGAATAAAATTGAAAAAAGAAGTCAATGAACGCAGCATAACCCTTCGTATAATTTGCGCTTTTGTAATGGGTTGTATCAAAAGAGATTTTACGTCAGACACAGGGGGATTTTGTAGAAAATAGCGGAACAAAAAATCCAATGCAAAGAAATAAATCAGCCATTGATTTACAACGCTTATCGGATCCGCCTCTGGAAAGACTTTTCTAATGATAAAAAAAAGACCAATCCCTAATCCTAAAAAAACCAATAAAAAATAAAGTGTTAAAAAACCAATAAAAATTCTTGCCGCCATTTTTAATTCCCATTGAGGAGCTCTAAAGAATTTTTTCTTTGCTAAAGAGAGGGATTGTTTAAGAGAAATAGACATATTAGGCTTTTGGAACTCTTACAATGATAATCATTTTTTTAAATTTGCCAAAAAAAGTTATGTCGTCATTCCATTCGCTAAAGGTTTCTAATATTGAAAGAATAACCTCCAAAGCCGTAGTTGTCTCTTTTGAAATCCCCGATTCATTAAAAACAGAATTTGAGTTTCTTGCAGGACAATATATTGGTTTAAAAGCTCAAATCAATGGGGAAAAAGTTCGCCGATCCTATTCCATTTGTTCAGCGCCTCAATCGGGAATCTTAGAAGTAGGGATTAAAGAAGTGCCCAAAGGTGTTTTTTCTGGCTATGTAAACAAACAGCTTGCTGTGGGCGACATCCTGGAAGTTAGTACTCCCGAAGGCCGTTTCACCCTAACTTCAGAAACTACCGACAACACCCTTGTTGGGATAGCCGCAGGAAGTGGTATCACACCCATTATGTCCATTATAAAATCCGTAATACTCGATCAGTCTAATTCTCAATTTGTTTTGTTATATGGAAATAAGTCTCCCGAGGAAACCCTGTTTTATGAAGAACTTTTAATGCTTGAAAAAGAAAATCCCAGACAATTAAAAATTCATTGGGTCTTCAGTCAAACCAATGTTACAGAAACTCACTTTGGCCGCATCGATGCTTCTCTGGTAAATTATCTTCTCAAGCAAACTGAAAATAAACACCCAAAGGCATTTTATCTCTGTGGCCCTGAAAGTATGATCAATCAAGCTTCAAATCAATTATTAGAAAAAGGAATCAATAAAGAGCAAATCTTTTTTGAACTGTTTACTGCCAGTACAGAAACTGTGGCAGTGACCGCCGCCGCAGAAAGCGGAACACTCTCTTTAACCTGTGATGAAGTAACCCATTCCCTTGAGCTAGTCTCAGGTAAAACCCTTTTAGATATTGCGTTAGAGGCTAAATTAGATGTTCCCTATTCTTGTCAAGGTGGAGTTTGTAGTAGTTGTATTGCACGCGTAACAGAAGGAAAAGCCAGTATGCAAAGCAATCAAATCCTTACTGATGCAGAAGTTGAAGAGGGGTTGGTCTTAAGCTGTCAGGCAGTGGCTCAATCTGAAACCCTGAGTCTTGACTTTGATGATGTCTAAAACGCTTTTGTCTCTTTTTTAAAAAGAGATTAGATTGTATTGATACAAATTGAAGGAAACCGCCGTGATGATGAGGGTCAGAATCAATAGCTCTTTTATCAGGTTGTTTTTTATATAATCTATACCGAGACCAAGAAAAAAAGCCGTTGGAATAAAGCTTAATAACCACTTTTCATTTCCATGATATAAATTTAAATATCTAAAAAGGATGCTAATAATCAACCATATCAACATAAATTGAAACGCTCTATAAACACCCTGTTTGCCCAATGAATTCTTGTATTGAGTATGTCTAAAGAAAAGGGCTATTACTACGCTCCCCAATATCGCTCCAAGCCAAAGGCTTTCGGATACTTGAAAATCAATCGTATTCACATTGACGCTTTTATAGAAAAAATGACCTGATAAAAAATAAGAGCACACCATTAAAAATTGAGTAGTGCATAGAATTCCTGTTATCAAAATAATTCCATTTTTAAGTCTTCGATACTGAGGTTCAATAAAAAACAAGAAAGGAACTGTGTAAAAAAGAACAAAGTTGTAATTAAAGAAACTAATGCTGGTTATGAGAACACTGAGAAGGAAAATCTCCTGAGTGGGTTGTTTTTGTTTTAACTCTCGCGTGTAAACATTTAGTGCAATCAACAAAAAAAGTCCAATCAATCCTCTTTTTAAGTCAAATGTTCCTTCTTGATTAAATAAAAGAATCGTTAAAGGAAAAGAAAGAAGGTGAGTTGCTCCAAATTTAGCATTCAATTTCTTGTTTTCTGAGAGGGATACTAAAAGGGTAATGAGAATGAATAAAAAACTAAATCCGACGGTTTTCAAAAAAGCATCTTGCTTTATATCGCCCAAGCTCATACAATACGTGATAAAAAGATTTACAAAAAAGCACAAAAAAAAAGAAGCAATGAACGCTTGAATACTTACCCTTTTAAATATCTTTGCAAACATATTGGTTCAAATTTTAAATCAATTTATAAATTAATTCGCTTATGAAAGCTTTTTTTGAAGGAATCGCCTGGTTATTTGAAGAAATTCTTTTTCTTCCTTATGATCTTTTACGCCAACTAGAAAGTAGCAGTTGGACACTCGCCAACTCAGTCAATTGGATCTTTTTACTAATTGGATTTTCTGCTTTAATTTATTGGGTGTTACAACTCAACTTATTTGATAAAAATGGGGAAGAAGATAAAGATCCTTCCGCACATTCTTTTCTATAAATCAAACCCGATATCGCTTCGGTAGTTTATTCCCTCATACTTGATTTTTGATAAAATTTCGTAGGAGCTTTTTACTGCCTCTTGATGATGCTTTCCAAAAGAAGTAATTGCCAATACGCGTCCACCAGACGTTTTTATTGAGTCTCCCTCTTGTTTGGTTCCTGCATGAAAAATCATTTTCCCATCAAGCTGCTTGAGGCCTGAAATAGTTTTTCCTTTTTCATACGCCTCAGGATAGCCCCCTGAAACAGCCACTACCGTTGCGGCCGCAGAAGAATCTATCTCTAATGTAACTGTATCAAGGCGTTCTTCATTTACCGCCTTAAGGATGGCTAAAAAATCGTTTTTAATTCTTGGAATCACCACTTCGGTTTCGGGGTCACCCATTCGAACGTTATATTCAATCACTTTGGGTTCTTCTCCTACTTTAATCAAACCAATAAAAACAAAGCCTTTGAACGGCAGATTGTCTTTTTTCAAACCTTCAATGGTTGGTTTGATAATTTGCGTTTCAATTTTTTCTTTGAATTCCTCCGTAACAAAAGGAACTGGGGAAATGGCGCCCATCCCTCCAGTATTCAATCCTGTATCTCCCTCTCCAATTCTTTTATAATCTTTAGCCATTGGAAGCATTAAATACGAAGATCCATCAGTCAAAACAAAACAAGATAATTCTATCCCTGCCAAAAACTCTTCAATAACCACTTTTTTTGAAGCGGCCCCAAATTTACTTTCCAAGAGCATTTCACCTAATTCTCTTTTTGCTGTTTCTAAATCGTCTATAATAAGCACTCCTTTTCCTGCGGCTAGACCATCGGCTTTTAATACATATGGGGGGTTGCTTTGCTCTAAAAAAGCTTCTCCTTCTGCAAGGGTCTCGGACGTAAATTCAGCATAGGCTGCGGTAGGGATATTATGACGCATCATAAACGCTTTAGCATAAGCCTTACTTCCCTCCAAAGTAGCGGCCTCTTTTTGAGGTCCAATCACTCCAACAGAAGAGAGCAGTGGGTCCTTTAAAAAGAAATCATGTATTCCGTTCACCAAAGGATCTTCAGGACCTACAATCACTAACTGAATGTCATGGGCTAAAACCGCTTTTTTTATCCCCTCAAAATCATTTACATCAATGGGAAGGTTGGTCGCACACGATGCTGTCCCAGCATTTCCAGGGGCTGCAAAAAGTTGGTCGCAATCTTTACTCTGTTTAATTTTCCAACAAAGGGTGTGTTCACGTCCCCCTCCGCCAATTACCAATACATTCATTCAAAATAATTTTTTCAAAGATAAACACTAATGATGGATCTCTGTTTATAGTCTCTTTTTAATCTTTTAAAAAAGTGCGCATTTCTTTTTCAATTGTTTTGACAAAGGGCAAATGCGCTTTTTTGGCTTCAGGTTGTTGTCCTTTCAAGCTCAATAAATCTTTAGAATTAATGATTGGAAAAAAGTTTTCTAATCCTGCTAATCGACTTTGCTGATTGGGATGTTCTAAGCCATCTGATAGAAAAAGAACGGGCGTTTCAAATGCAACAGCAGGAAGGGCAGAATGAATCCTTGAGGTAATCACTAAAGAGGCATTTGCAAGTAGCGCTAATTGCTTTGTTGCCGATAAAATTCGTTCTTTTTCAGAAAATTGTTTTCGATCAATTAGTTGAGAGGTCCAAACCACCGTTTCGTCTAATGAATCCAAATAAGCCTGCAGTCGTGAAATTGCCTTTCTATATCGAATATATTTGAAAGGAAACTTAAGTGTTTGAACCAGAATATTAAAAAGACCATTTGTATGGGTTCGTCGAAACGTTTGGGGTTCGGGTAATAAACGCTCCAAAGGGCTAATTACAACGATCCCTTTTCTCTCTTTTTTGAGATTTACAAAGGCCGCTCTTTTTAAGCTCAAGGTTAAACAAGCCGAGAAAAACGTTTTTATACCCTTACGCTCTAATACTTTTTGTGTGTGTAAATCACGACAGCCTATGGGTTGATGGGCTTTTAAATAAGCAATCCCCTTTTCATTTAACATTCCTTTTTCTGCGGTAGGGTTCAGATGAAACGAAATAAATAGGGGGGTAATGTGAGCCGACGGAGGCCAATGGGAGGGAGCTTCCATAAACCAACCATTCATAATAAGTTTGACCGGTTCTTCTGTGTAATCATCTAAAGAATCACGGTCTAATTCAGTACATTCCTCTTCCTCAATGAATTGCTTTGCTGCAATACTTTGAATGTAATCCCCCAAATTATTAGAGTTGGGATACGCCAAGACAGCTGCTTTTTTACTCATGAATTTCAGATCGATTTAACATGTCTAGAAACGCTTTTTCCCTTTTTTGTATTGGATAGGCCTTTTGAATTCTCTGCCTTGCTTTAGACCCCAAATGTTCAGGCTCTTTTTTTAAGAAATCTACTAAAACACCACGATCAGTATTCGCCTTAAAAAGTAAACCCGTATTTCCAATGGCATCAGGAATACCGAAAACGGCTTTTCCAATGGGTACACATTCGCAAAGCATAGCTTCGCATAAAACATTAGGCAAGCCCTCAATTTCTGATCCTTGAAAATAAAATTGGTTTTTGCTGTAAAGTGTTTTCAGTTGTTCCCTGGTTTGGGTCTCTAAAAGTTGAATATTATCCGGTAGCGGATCTAAATTTAGACGGAGGGATTTAATCCCTGCAATGGTAAACTCATGAGAGGGAAGTGCCTTTGCCAATGAAATAAACAAAGGAATTCCTTTTCGTTTAAAGGTGCGCTGGTCTGAAATATTTGCTACAGTCAGTACCGTGTTTTTTCGTTTCCTTTCATTTGGTTTCCAAAAAGTAGCATCATAAGCTGTAGGGACTTCTACTATAGGTGTTTGAAGATTAGGAATAAAATGTGAAATTCCTGACTGTGTTTTTGTGTCTTTTTTAGCTTGATCACATCCTTCCGCTAAGCTTTTATGGACTACCCAAATCTGATCGCTCAAGCTGTAGTTTAGACGGGCAATTTTTTGACGACTGTTCTTTTTTAAAAAAACTCCATACGCCAATGAAGGGCTAGAAACCGCGTCATATCCTCCAACAATTATGGTGCTTTTCTTGCCAAAAAATTTGGTCCAAAATAGCGGTAAAAAAGAATGGTAATCATTAAACCAGCTTATTGTTGATTGAGATTGAAGAACATAAAAAAACCCTAAAAAAAACTCTCGAAATCGATTAAAGAAAAAACGAAAAGGGTCCTTATAAGGGGGAGAATGAATTAAAAGAACCGAAAAACCAAGAGACTCGAGTAGTGCAATGTCTTTGAGGACAAAAGTGTTTTTGACCGTGCACACCAAAGTTACTTTCTTGACTTTCATCGATTGTCTTCTTTAAAATTGAAAAGTGCATCTAATTCATCTGCTATTTTTCTATTATCAGACACTTTTGGAATCTTGTTTTGCCCACCCAATTTTCCGATGCTTTTCATGAAGTTTTTAAATCCTCCCGAAACAACTGAACGAATCACTAGAGGTCTTAAAACTTTTCCCACAATGAGATCCTTATAATAAATGTTTTTCTCCTGCATACATTTGTCAATTTCGAGCGCAAAGGTTTCCATGTCTTTTGGTGCAGAATCAAATTCGATATACCATTCATGGAATGGTAATCCTTGGTTTGGATTAATTTGTGGTGCTACTGTGAACTCTCTGATTTGAACTGGATCAACCTCTTGTTCTATTGCACTTTTGAGCGCTTGTTCTACTTCGCTGACAATCACATGCTCTCCAAAAGCTGAGATAAAATGTTTAATTCGACCGCTGACAATTACTTTGAATGGAGAAAGACTGGTAAACTGAATTGTATCACCAATATTATACCTCCACAAGCCTGCGGTTGAAGAAATGATCATGACATAATTGACTCCCAATTTTACTTCTTCTAATGGAATTGCTGAAGGGTCTTTATCAAAAAAGTGTGCTGCCTCTACAAATTCATAATAAATACCATGATCTACTAAAAGCAATAGCCCCTTGTCTTCTTGCTCATCTTGATAAGCAAAAAACCCCTCTGAGGCTGGATAAAGTTCAATACTGTCTGGAACACGACCGATCAATTTTTTAAATAGCGCTCGATAGGGTTCAAAATTAACCCCTCCATACACGAAAAGTGAAAAGTTCGGAAATAATTCCCCCACAGGCTTACCTGTTTTATTAATCAAACGCTCAAAATACATTTGAACCCAAGAGGGAATCCCTCCTATAATCGTCATGTCTTCTTCTTGAGTTTCTGCAACGACCGCATCAACTTTTGTTTCCCAATCTTCAATACAATTGGTCTCCCAACTTGGCATGCGATTTTTCTGTAAATAACTGGGGACATAATGGGCAACAATGCCCGATAAACGTCCTAATGCAACACCCTTTTTATCTTCTAAAACTGGACTTCCTTGAAGAAAAATATGTTTTCCATTTGTGGCGCCTGCTTTTCCTGTTTTAAAAATATAATTTAGAATCGCTTCCCGAGCCGCTCGAATATGTTGGGGCATAGACTCTTTGGTAATAGGAATATACTTTGCTCCTGAGGTGGTCCCGCTTGATTTTGCATAATAAAGTGGTCTTCCTGGCCAAAGAACATCACTTTCTCCCTCCAAAACGGCATCAATATATTGTTTTAAGCCTTCATAATCTCTTATGGGAACCGCACTTTGAAATTCTTTTTGCCTTTTGATTTGGTTGAAATTATGTTCCCTACCAAAGCGAGTGTTTATTCCCCTTTTTATTAATCTTCTAAACACTTTTTTTTGAGCCTCAATTGGGTCTGTAATCCACTTTTGGTTTTTTCGATGGACAATCCTAGCGTATATTTTAGCTCCTAAAGCTTTAATCATTCGTCATAAAAGTTAAAAAAATTAGCTGGATTTAAAGGATAGCCCTCCATCCAAAGTTCAAAGTGTAAATGAAACCCTGTACTATATTCGCCCGTATTTCCAGCGCTAGCAATAACTTCTCCACCGATGACTGCCTCGCCTTGGGATTTACTGAGCGAAGCATTGTGCTTGTAAACCGATAAAAACCCTGAAGCATGTTCTAAAATAATTACAAATCCGGTCTCCACTGTCCATTCAGCAAAGATTACAGTTCCATCGGCAATTGCTTTTATAGGGGTGTTTTCCTCTAAGACAATGTCAACAGCAAAATGGGATTCCTCTTCATTAAACTCTTGGGAAATGGGGCCTTTAGCCGGGGGAAATAACAAGGTTTTAAGCTCTAACGAACTGTTGTTGTTGTTTGGATTGTATTTGTCTTCATTTGCCACAAATGCCCTCAGTAAAGAATCTTCCATAATAGCAGGGATAAAACTTGTACTTTGTTCTGATGAATTCGATAATCCCGCTTTCGAAAGATCTTCCTCTTGAAAAGAAATATCTTCTGAAATTACAGCACGCACAGCATTTAAATATTGAATGTTTTGATTGTAAAGTGTAATCAATGAATCGGTTGTAAATAAATTCTGAATTGCTTTTTGTCTTAATTCAGAGGAGTCATATCCTGGAATGTACTCTTTGAGAGAAGTATAGGAAATGGTCATAAAGATTGTAGTACATAAAAAAGACATCCCCAGAAAACCTGTCAAAAACACGCTAAATCTAGTAATACGCAACTGTGCTTTCTCTTCGAAAGTGTCTTCATTAATAATAACCATTCTGTAGGAACTGAATAGTTTTTTAATAAAACGTCTGCTTTTTGTTTCTTGTTTTGCCATAATTCAACACAAAGATACGGAATCCTTCATCTGGGAAAAGACCCTCATTACATTTTGATGTAATTAAACTAAATATTTCTGTACATTTGTTTTAAAATAATACAAATACTAATGGCTTTAACATTTTTAGGCATGATCGGAGGACCACAAATTATTTTAATAATCGCTGTCGTATTATTACTTTTTGGAGGGCGTAAAATTCCTGAACTAATGAAAGGGTTAGGAAGTGGAATTAAAGAATTTAAAAACGCAACCAAAGAAGAAGAAAGTCCAAAGGTTGACGAAAAAAAAGACTAATTTACTACCTCTTTTAGTGAATTAATTATCGTGTTTAATTCAAACATGTAATCCCTTTTGTTTGCTGTAGGGGCAAATACAAATCCTTCCACAACCATTATTCTTTTCTTTATTGTATCCTGAATCATATAATTTACAAAAGGTCCTGCCATAAAATCATTGGCAACTTCCCAAGTCCCTTTGGTCAAATAGGTTTGTTTACCCACTAATTCTGTTCGATAAAAATAGGGTCTAAATGCGCGTTCGGTAATCAGATAACTTCCTTCTAATCTTCCTGGAACGTAGGCTTTCCCAATAGAATCACGTATGGTTAAAATCCTTTCACTCAAAGCGCCCTTTAATGCATTTGCATTCAGGGAATATGCAATAATATTAAGATGCCCCTTTTGAACTTCCTTTTGTATCCACACAAAGTTGGTAGTGTCTTTAAAAGTTTTGTATGCCGTGGGATAAGTTAACTCAATCCCAAAACGATCCGCTAAGGTCTTTTCAGTCGTAGGAGACTTCATTATCCTTCTCAGTTTCTCCTTTCGTTCATTTTCAACGATTGTTTCCTTGAGTAACTTCGTGTTTTCTTCGAAATAAAAGCCTTGATTTTCTGCATCCGTTCCAGATATTGTAGCCAATATTTGTGGTCTTGCAAACTGATTTTGACTCAAACGAAATCCTTCCAGTGAATCTTTTCTAAACCAAACAATATTTCTGTTCTGTCGAGCAAATCCCGTAAAGGCTTTAGGATTCATATAAACCAATGAAAATTGGGGCTCATCTAAAGGAAGCCCTTCATATATCGCTTGCAAACCATCCCTTACTTGATCTCCTAAAGCACTGTTCCAATCTTTTTGAGGCATAACCACAGTAACATGATTAATATTTCCACTAGAGGTCGGCACATAAGAGCTGTTTTTATTGACCTCGCTTTTACAAGAGAAAGAAAGCCAAACAAGAAGTAATAATAACGCTTGTTTCATCTAATCTATTTATTATTGGTTAAAAGGTATCGTATATCCAATCTATCGTTCTACTTTATCCCTTTTTATAAGTGGTAGGATTTTTCTATTATTTCAGGGCAGCAATCCCCGGAAGTGTTTTGCCTTCTAAACTTTCAAGCATTGCACCCCCTCCAGTGCTAATGTAGCTCATTTTATGTTCAAAGCCAAACTGCTTTACCGCTGCTACAGAGTCTCCTCCTCCAACTAAAGAAAAGGCACCACTTTGAGTTGCCTCTGCTATCGAATCCCCAGCAGCAATTGTTCCTTTAGAAAAATTTGAAAATTCAAAAACACCCATTGGACCATTCCATAAAATGGTTTTACACTTCAAAATAAGATCATGAAAAATGGCTTGACTTTTAGTTCCTGCATCCATGGCCTCCCATCCCTGAGGAATATCCATGACGTCAAAGCTTTGCTGATTTGCGTCATTACTAAAAGCGTCTCCAGCTAAAACATCCACCGGTAAATGAATTTGAACCCCTTTTGCCTTTGCTTTTTCTAATAATTCAAGAGCGTAATCACAATAGTCGGGTTCACAGATTGAATTTCCAACCTTTCCTCCCAGTGCTTTTGTAAAGGTATACACCATCCCTCCACCAATTATTAAATGGTCTACTTTGTCTAAAAGGCTTTCAATGATTGTGATTTTTGAAGATACTTTCGCACCTCCCAAAATGGCTAATATTGGTTTCTCACCTTTCTCCATAACCTGTTCAATCGCAAGAACTTCTTTTTCTAAAAGGCTACCAAAACATTTAGTCTCTTCAAAAAAACGGGCAATGATGGTTGTAGATGCGTGAGCTCGATGAGCGGTTCCAAAAGCATCATTGACATAAATGGTGCCTAAGCGAGATAACTGTTCTGAAAAAGAAACATCTCCAGCTGTCTCTTCCTCATGAAACCTTAGGTTTTCCATCAATAAAATGGCTCCTGGCTCTAATGCCTCTGCTTGTGCTTCAGCAGCTGATCCTACAGTAGTTGTACAAAATTCTACGGGTCGCTCTAATACCTCAGCAACAGTTTGAACAATATGAGATAAAGAGAGTTTGGGATCGTGTCCTTTGGGACGTCCCAAATGTGAAAGCAAAACACAGCTCCCTCCTTGATCTAGAATATAATCAATCGTAGGTTTAGCCGCTTCGATACGCGTTCGATCTGTAACTTCAAAGGCATCGTTGAGAGGTACGTTGAAGTCAACACGAATAATTGCTTGTTGGTTTTTGAAATTTTGCTGATTTAAAGTACGCATAGGTATAAATTTTGTCAAAAATACAATATTGCCAAGTGTAGCCAAGTATATTTTACAAAGAACTGTTTATACACTCAAAAAAAACAAGAGTAAGTGTATCTTTACTACATGGTTTGGACAGGTGTCATTGGACAGCAAGGAATAAAAAAACAATTAGAGCAGCTATTGACTTCTGGTCAAGTTCCTCATGCTCAGCTATTTACAGGTCTTCCTGGCTATGGTGGCCTTGCTTTAAGCATCGAATTTGGATTGACTTTATTAGGAGAAATTAGTGACAGTATTACTAAAAAGCCGTTAGGAGAAAAAATTCAACTTCCTGATTTTCATTTTGTGTTTCCCGTTGTTAAGAGGGGAAATGAAAAAGTGGTTTTTTCCAGTGATTATAGTCTGGAATGGTCTGCCTTCCTCAATGAATCTCCTTATGGAAATTATAATGATTGGTTTGAGTCAATAAATGTTGGAAACAAACAGGGAATCATTGGAGTCAATGAAATTGAAAAATTGCATCGAAAAATGCATTTAAAATCGTACAGTGGAGGCAACAAAGTTTGCGTCATTTGGGGCGTTGAAAAAATGAATAAAGAAGCCTCAAACGCTTTTCTAAAACTTCTTGAAGAGCCTCCCCAAAAGACTTATTTTGTGTTGGTGGCGGAGGATAGTGAAATGCTCCTTCCCACATTACTTTCTAGATGCCAACACATAAGTATTCCCCCCATCGAGGATAATGAATTAGGATCTACCTTAAGTCATGAAATTGAGGATAAAGACAAGCTAGTCTCTCAAGCTGAAGGGGACTTTAGACGCTTACAGGGCTTATTGCAAAACTCCAACAATAAAGAACACGAAGCCTTACTGATTAAAGGCCTTAGAACCGCATTTAAAGCGAAAGGAAACAAAGGTGTAGTCATCGACTTGATGCAGTGGTCTGGAGAATTAGGTTTATTAGGTAGAGAGGATCAGAAGGCCTTTTTAAATTTCAGCATTCAATTTTTCAGAGATGCTTTTCTTTTAAATTATTCTTTAACCACTCTGGTCCACTTCCGTTCTGAGAATAATTTTGATATGAATAAATTGGCTCCTTTCGTCAATAGCGAAAACATACAAGATCTTATCTCCTTATTTGAAACAAGTCACTATCACATCCTAAGAAATGCCAATGCTAAAATGATCTTTGCTGAACTTGGGTTACAATTAACGCGACTATTAAACAAGTCGACTACCTAATTTATTTTTCAAAAATGTAAATTTTCGAAGAATATTGACCGTTAAATAGAGCGAGCCAATTAGACCATATACCAACAAAAAATCCTTTGATAAATGCAAATCTATTCCCTTGTTGCAATTCTGATAAATAAGAAATATAAATTGCATCAAACCATAAAGGATGAAAAGAACGAAAGCTAAATCCGGAAGACTCAACCAATTGAATCAATCCTTTATCTGTGAAATGCCATAAATGCCTGGGAACATCCAATGCCGCCCAATGGGATCTATAATGTTTAGCATCATAACTCATTAAATTAGGCACGGCTATAATCAGTGTTCCCTTGGTTTGAAGCTTACGATCTAGTTGTGTTAAGATTGCTTTTACGTCGGGTATATGTTCTAAAACATGCCATAAAGTAATGGCCGAAAACGAGGTAGATTTTGAAATATAATCGATTGTTTTATAGGCATTTAACCCTTTTTCTAGACAGACGTTACGTGCCATATCACTGGGTTCAACCGTGGTTACAGTAAAGCCTTTATTTTGAAGAAAATTTGCAAAAACCCCTACACCCGAACCATAATCAAGAACAGAAGTCTTGCTTTCTGATATGAAACTAGCCTTGTAGGAAAGCATAAGTTTTTGAACAATTACATATAAAAAATCAAAAAAGGAATGCTTTTCTGTTTTATGAGAACTGTAAGCCTCCGCTTGATAATACAAGGCTAAATTAATTTCTTTAGGCAAGGCAGTATTGGCATACCCTTTTTCCTCATTCCAGAATATATCAAACTCCTCTGAAGACACCAAGTGGTCTTTGGCAGTGTATAAAAACCTTTTTTGTTCCACGTGAAACAATTTAACGTCCCATGGATACCAAAAGCACACTGATATCACTGGGATTGATCCCACTGATACGGGAGGCTTGTGCGATAGTATCTGGACGGATTTTATTTAACTTCTCTTTCGCTTCATGGGATAGAGACGCGAGAATATCAAAATTGAAATCTCTCGGAATCAAAATATTTTCTAAACGTTTTAATTTATCCGCATTACGTTTCTCTTTATCAATGTATCCAGCATATTTTATTTCAATTTCTGCTTGCTCAAATACATCATCGTCAATCTTGAAATCTTTAAGATAAGACGAAATGGAATCAAACTGATGTAAATCCTTTCTAGTTATGGACGGTCGAGACAAAAGCTTTGAAAATTTGTCCGTTTGCGAAACGGTATCAGACTTTTTACTCGTTAGAAGGGTATTGGCTCTTGTAAGCTCATAACTCGTTTTCCTGAGAAAACTAACCAATGCTTTTCTTTCTGCTTGCTTATTTTCAACCTTTTTTAAGCGCTCATCCCCTAATAATCCCAACTCGAAAGCTTTAGGCGTTAGACGCTCGTCAGCATTATCTTGACGCAACAAGGTTCTGTACTCTGCTCTTGAGGTAAACATTCTATAAGGCTCTTCTGTGCCTTTTAGAATGAGATCGTCTATGAGCACTCCGATGTAGGCATCTTGACGCCCGAGAATAAAAGGGGTTTTCTCTGAAGCCTTTTGATGCGCATTGATCCCTGCCATTAGGCCTTGGGCGGCTGCTTCTTCATAGCCTGTTGTTCCATTAATCTGTCCTGCAAAAAATAGGTTTTGTATATTCTTCGTTTCTAAGCTATGAAACAATTGCGTTGGTGGGAAATAGTCATATTCAATGGCATACCCTGGACGAAAAAATTTCACATTCTCGAAACCTACAACCGATTTCAAAGCCTTGTATTGAATGTCATCTGGAAGAGAAGTAGAAAAACCATTTACGTAAACTTCGACTGTATTCCAGCCTTCAGGCTCAACAAAAATTTGATGCTGTGATTTGTCACTAAAACGATTGATCTTATCTTCTATTGAGGGACAATAGCGTGGTCCTGAACTTTGAATGACTCCATTGAACATGGGGGACCGATCAAAACCAGAACGAAGGATGTCGTGAACCTCAAGATTAGTATGGGTTATGTGACAACTCAATTGACGTATTAGCGGAATCGTAAGGTCAGAGAACGAGAACTTTGACGGCACCGCATCCCCAGGTTGCTCTTGCATTTTCGAATAATCCAAAGAACGGCCATCTACCCGTGGGGGAGTACCTGTCTTCATTCTTCCGGATTCAAACCCGAGGTTTTCGAGTGCTCCCGTTAAACCTACGGCAGCTTTTTCTCCTGCGCGCCCACCTCCAAAATTTTTCTCACCGATATGTATCAAACCATTGAGGAAGGTTCCGTTCGTTAACACAACCGTTTTTGCAAATATTTTCAATCCTAAAGAGGTAACAACACCTTTTATTTGATCTTGATCCACAATAAGATCGACGATCATTTCTTGATAAAAATCAAGATTGGGTGTTTTTTCAAGCATATTTCTCCACTCTAAACTAAACAAACTTCGGTCTGATTGGGCACGTGGGCTCCACATTGCAGGACCTTTGGATTGGTTTAACATTTTAAATTGGATCGCTGTTCTATCGGTTACAACTCCACTGTACCCTCCAAGGGCATCAATCTCACGTACGATTTGACCCTTTGCGATACCCCCCATGGCAGGATTGCAAGACATCTGACCTGTAGTTTGCAAGTTCATCGTTATTAGAATTGTTTTGGACCCCAGGTTGGCTGCAGCAGCTGCTGCCTCGCAACCGGCATGTCCAGCGCCAACAACTATTACGTCATAAGAAGTATCAAACATAAGTTTTTTGTTTCACGTGGAACATTTTGATAAAATTATCCTCAAGCTTTCGCATTACACTTTTTTCGTCCGAATTCCCGTCGTTATAACCCATACAATGTAAAATGCCATGCACTAAGACTCTAATGCACTCATTTTCAATGGTTTGCGACTCTTCTTCTGCTGAGCGCTCAACAGCCCATAGCGAAATAAAAAATTCTGCTCTGAGTGATTCTCCTGAAGTATAATTAAAGCTAATAATGTCAGTGTCGGTATCGTGATCTAAATAGTTTACATTCATTTCAAATAATTCCTCTTGTGAAACGAAATTATAAACCAATTGATCTACACTAAAATGCTGTTGGGAAATATACTCAAGAATCACCTTTACTGTAAATCTTTCGTCTAGAAAAGCAGGTATGTTATTAAACTGTATGATGCGTAACTCTTTTTTGCAAATATACAGGTTTTGGCTGGGTCAGTAATGCATATCAAAGAGAAGCCATTATCTTTACAAAAAAAAGGATGAAAACACGCGTTCGATTTGCTCCTAGCCCAACAGGACCTCTTCACATAGGTGGGTTACGTACAGCTCTATTTAATTACTTATATACAAAAAAAGAAAAAGGAACTTTTATTCTTAGAGTGGAAGATACAGATCAAAATCGTTATGTCGCAGATAGTGAAGAATATATACAAGAAGCACTAGAATGGTGTGGGATGGTCCCTGATGAAGGCCCTAAGAATGGAGGAGCATTTGGGCCTTATCGTCAAAGTGAACGAAAGGCTATTTATAAAGACCATATCGAACAACTCATCCAAAAAGGAGGAGCTTACTATGCCTTTGATTCAAATGAGGTGCTCACTGAAGCACGGACAAAAGCGGAAAAGGAAGGGCAAACTTTCAAGTATGGGGCTCACAATAGAATGGCATTTAAAAACAGTTTATCCCTCAATGAGGAAGAAACGATCAAGGCATTGAACGATAATTATGTGATTCGTCTTAAAGTCAATTCTGGAGAAACCATTACCGTTCATGACGAGATTCGTGGAACTCTTCGTGTGGAAACGGCTGAATTGGATGATAAAATTTTAATGAAAAGTGACGGTATGCCTACCTATCATTTTGCAAATGTTGTTGATGATTACCTAATGAAAATTAGTTGTGTGATTCGAGGAGAAGAATGGCTTCCTTCATTACCCCTACATAAGTTAATCTATAGTGCCTTTGGATGGGACACTCCAAAATTTATGCACCTTCCCTTAATTTTAAAACCCAATGGAAAAGGTAAATTATCAAAACGTGATGGTGATAAAGACGGTTATCCTGTCTTTCCGTTGAGTTGGGGAAAAGACACTCCAGGGTTTCGCGAAATGGGATTTTTACCACAAGCTATGATCAATTATCTTGCCCTTTTGGGCTGGAATGATGGTACTGAAAATGAATTGTTTACGCTTAGAGAATTAGAATCTAAATTTGCTGTTGATGGAGTTCAAAAGGGAGGGGCTCGTTTTGATTATGAAAAAGCAAAGTGGGTAAACCATAAGAAAATTACACAAACCGATACGCAAGAATTATTGGAATTCAAAAGCGTAAAAGAAAACCTCATGGATCATCCTACTGAAAAACATGCTTTACTCGTCGATTTAGTCAAAGAACGATTGTACACCATGAATGATTTAAAGAGTGAATTGACCTTTATCCATAGTCCGTTTCCCTATGATGAAAAAGTTTTAGAAAAACTAAAAGGGAAGGATCCAATAAGAATTTTATCTAAAATAAAAGAAGAGCTAGAAAGAAGCCCTAGACTGTCAAAAGAAGATTTAATGGCATGGGCAAAAGAAAATGGTGTTCCCGTTGGCGCACTGATGCAAAGCTTTCGTTTGGCATTAGTAGGTAAACTTACAGGCCCTGATTTATTTCAAATTTGTAATCTTCTGGGGAAAGACCTATCTTTAATGAGAATCAATAATTTGATAGAATTTATTAACCTAAAACTTACTTAAATGGATACAACATCTCTATTTGTTATTATCGCACTCCTAGTAGTAATACTCTTTTCTGGTCTTTTTGTCGTCAAACAACAAACGGCTGCTGTTGTAGAGCGTTTTGGTCGTTTTTTGTCTATTAGACAGTCTGGACTTCACTTTAAAATCCCGCTTATTGATCGCATCTCGGGTCGGATCAGTTTACGCATACTACAATTGGATGTTATTGTAGAAACCAAAACCAAAGATGATGTCTTTGTCAAACTGAAGGTTTCTGTTCAATATAAAGTAGTTCAAGAAAAGGTTTATGATGCCTTCTATAAACTAGATTATCCACAGGATCAAATTACTTCTTATGTGTTTGATGTCGTGAGAGCAGTCGTTCCAAAAATGAAATTAGATGATGTTTTTGAAAAAAAGAATGAAATCGCTAATGCTGTAAAAGGGGAACTAAACGATGCAATGATTAATTATGGATATGACATCATTAAAGCACTCGTTACCGATATAGACCCCGATGCAGAAGTAAAAGCTGCAATGAACCGTATTAACGCGGCGGAACGTAAAAAAGTTGCTGCGCAATACGATGGAGATGCAGAGCGAATTTTAATTGTTGAGAAGGCTAAAGCGGAAGCAGAGAGTAAACGCTTACAGGGTCAAGGTATTGCAGATCAACGTCGTGAAATTGCTCGAGGTTTAGAAGAATCTGTAGATGTTTTAAACAAGGTGGGAATCAACTCTCAGGAGGCCTCAGCGCTTATTGTTGTTACACAGCATTATGACACGCTTCAAGCTATAGGTGGAGAAACAAATACTAACCTTATCTTATTGCCGAACTCACCCCAAGCCGGAAGTGAAATGTTAAATAATATGGTGGCTTCCTTCACTGCAAGTAATCAAATTGGGGAAGCGATGAAAAAACAGCAACTAGACCAAAATAAAGAGAAAAAATAATCTAATTATTTTGTTTAGCCCAAGTATCTCTAAGACCGACAGTCTTATTAAAAACTAGTTCTTTCTCTATCGAATCAGGATCGACAACAAAGTAGCCCAAACGTTGAAACTGTAAGTTGTCAAAAGGCTTTGCTGTCTTTAAACTGGGCTCAACAAAGGCTTTAATTACAGTGAGAGATTCTGGGTTTACATGAGATTTGAAGTCAACATCTTTATCTTGATCTGGGGCAGGTACATTAAATAAACGATCATAAAGCCTCACCTCTGCACTCAAAGCATGTGCTTCTGAAACCCAATGAAGCGTTCCTTTGACCTTGCGCATACTCGCCTCACTCCCGCTGCCGCTTTTGCTCTCAGGATCATAAGTACAGATAATTTCTGTAATCTTTCCAGAAGCATCTTTTACAACCGATTCTCCTTTAATAATATATCCGTTTTTTAGGCGTACTTCTTTGTCAATTGTTAATCTGAAGAACTTGCGGTTTGCCTCCTCTTTAAAGTCTTCCCGTTCAATCAAAAGGTGTTTTGAAAAGGGAACTTTACGAAATCCTAATTCCGGCTGCTCTGGATTAATTTCTCCATCTAAGTGCTCTTCTTTTCCCTCTGGATAATTAGAGATGGTTAGCTTAACGGGATCTAAAACAGCCATTACCCTGGGCGCTTTCAAGTTTAAATCTTCCCGTACTGAATATTCCAATAAAGACATGTCTATTACATTGTCTCTTTTAGCGACTCCTGCAGCATCAACAAAATTTCTTAATGAGGTAGGCGTATAGCCTCGTCTGCGTAAACCTGCAATGGTTGGCATTCTGGGATCGTCCCAGTCCTGAACAACGCCTTCTTGTATCAATTCCATAAGCTTACGCTTACTGGTAACGGTATAAGATAAGTTCATGCGTGCAAACTCTCTTTGTTTAGGTGCTATTTTGTCCAAGGGCGCTAGTGCTTCTAGAAACCATTCATAAAGGTCTCTATGAGGCTTAAATTCTAAAGAACATAAAGAATGAGACACCTGCTCAATATAGTCTGACTCCCCGTGCGTCCAATCATATAATGGATAAATACACCACTGATCTCCCGTTCTATGATGTGTTTTATAAAGAATGCGATACATCACGGGATCACGAAGCAACATGTTGGATGCGGCCATATCTATTTTGGCACGAAGCACATGAGAACCCTCTGGGTGCTTCCCGGCTTTCATCTCTTCAAAAAGAGTTTGATTTTCGGAAATTGATCGGTCTCTAAACGGACTATGGGTTCCTTGTAATGTGGGTGTCCCCTTTTGTGTGGCTATGGTTTCTGAATTTTGAGAATCTACATAGGCCAAACCCTTAGAAATCAAGTCCTGGGCCCAAAGGTATAATTGATCGAAATAATCTGAAGCATAACATTCTAAGTCCCACTGATAACCCAACCACGAGATATTTTCCTTGATGGCATCTACAAATTGTTGTTCTTCCTTCGCTGGATTGGTATCATCAAAACGCAAATTTACAGGGGCATTATAACGCTCTCCTAAGTTAAAATTTAAGCAAATGGCCTTAACATGACCAATGTGTAAATATCCGTTGGGTTCTGGAGGGAAGCGAAAGCGAATGTTTTCTTTAGAAAACCCGGATGTTAAATCTTCCTCGATAATGTGCTCTATAAAATGTAAGGGACGTTCCATTCCTTTATTTGTTTTTGCAAAGATAATGAATGGATGCTTTGCAGGGTATGAAGAAAACTGTGTTTATATTTGCTTCAATATTATGGGAAAGATTTATTTAAAAAACATTCGCTTATACGCTTTTCATGGCTGTATGGATGAAGAAGAAAAAATAGGGAGCGATTATGTTGTAAATGTCGTTGTTGATACTAACTTGGACCAATCTTCAAAAAGCGACCAACTCAAAGACACCGTTGATTATGTCGCACTACATTCGATTGTAAAAAGTGAGATGGAACAACGCGCTAAATTACTAGAACACGTTGCTGATCGGATACTAATACGAATTATGAAAGAGCACCCAAGCGTTGAAATAGCAAGCGTAAAAGTGGCAAAAAAGAACCCACCCATAGGTGGAAATGTAGAAGAAGTAGCCGTAAAAAGAGAACTGCGGAGATCAGCATTAAAATTCAATTAAATATTAGTACTTTTGCCGCATGGCATCGTGGCCGAGTGGCTAGGCAGAGCTCTGCAAAAGCTTGTACAGCGGTTCGAATCCGCTCGATGCCTCTTTATTCTTCGATTATAATCTTTCCCAACAAATTCACCTGTGTAATTTGCTTTAATGGTTTTCCATAAACCCGTAACACACCACCGACTACAACTTTGGCTTCAAGCAGGTTTGTCGCCATAATGTGAGCATAACCCCCTAAGAAACTATTAATTTTACTTTGTTGTGTTGTTAGTTTTTCTGCATCGCAACTTCCACTTGAATTTAAGGATAAATTAAAATTTGTTGCTTTACCATTCAAATGTATTCTTCCAGCTGTGTTAATAACGGCATCCAAACGATCTACATCTACTTTTAAAGTAACTACCGCTCCGCTTTTTGCTTCGACTTTTATACTTGTTTGCTTTATCGGTTCACCCGATAAAGTAACACCTTGATGCGCAACTATTCGGTCTAGAGGTTCACTGTGGTATAATTCTATATAAGTATAGCCTGGGTTTAAAACGCTTTTTGCAGTTAATTTAATTTTGATGATTTTATTTTTAATAGATATTACCACATCGTCTTTGTGATCCCCATAAACTACCGCTTTATTCACTTCCGATGGAATTAATTTAATATCTAAAGCAGAATACACTTTAACGCCATGAAAAGGGCTCATTGTAAGATTTCTTCTATCAAGATCCTGAGAGAAGAGTGATAAAAAATTAAAAATAAGTACAAAAAATGAAATGCTTTTTTTTAACATAAAACAAAAATTAAACCGGTATAAAATCAAGAAAACGGCGGAGAATATTTACTTTTTTAACTTTAATAGTAATCGTATCACCCAACTGAAATACTTTTTTTGTTCGCTCACCAATAAAGGCATGCTGACGGTCGTCGTAGTGATAAAAGTCTCCTTTTATATCAATTATGCGAATCATCCCTTCGCATTTATTTTCAGTTAATTCAACATATAAACCGCGATCTGTTACCCCAGAAATCACGCCTTCAAAATGTTGGCCAACCTTATCTTCCATAAAAACCATTTGCATATATTTTATAGAATCACGCTCTGCTCGGGTTGCAAGTTGTTCTCTCTGTGATGCGTGTTGACATGCTTCTTCAATGGTTTGTTTTGAGGGATACGGTTTTTTATCTAAATAGGTTTGTAAAAGACGATGTACCATTACATCGGGATACCTTCTTATGGGAGAAGTAAAATGAGTATAATGCGAAAAAGCTAAACCATAGTGCCCAATATTTTCTGTTGAATACTCCGCTTTTGACATGCATCTAAGGGTTAAGGTATCGATTAAGTTTTGCTCTCTTTTTCCGTTACAGGCAAGCAGTAATCCATTGATTTCACTACTCACATTTTTTTTGTTGGGGTTGAAAGAATATCCAAAAGGAGAAATTGTTTGCTTTAAATTGAATAATTTTTGTTCATCGGGATCATCGTGAATTCGATAAACAAATGGCGGCAAGGGCTGAAGGGTGTTAATAAATGCCGCTACTTTTTTATTGGCTAAAAGCATAAATTCTTCGATTAATTTATGCGCGTCTTTAGAGGTTTTAAAATAAACAGAGTCAGGGTTGTTTTCTTCATCTAAATGAAAATTAACTTCAACACGATCAAAAGAAATTGCTCCATTTTTCATCCGCTTATTGCGCAATGTTTTAGCTTGATAATCTAAAATATTTATGGCTTCAAAAACAGGATTTGATATTGAATATGTTTCTCCTGTAAGAGAAACCTCTGCATCAACCTGTTTCGTTTGATTCTCAATTACATGTTGTACTTCTTCATAAGCAAAACGATAGTCGGAATTGATAACCGTTCTTCCATACCATTCATCTTGTACCTGTCCTTCCTTGTTTAAGGTAAAAACAGCAGAAAAAGTGAATTTATCCTCTTTAGGTCTTAATGAACATAAACCATTAGATAAAACTTCAGGTAACATGGGCACTACCCGATCGACCAAATAAACAGATGTTGCACGATCATAAGCTTCTTGATCCAAAAGGGTGTTTGGTTCTACATAGTATGAAACGTCTGCTATGTGAATTCCTACTTCGTACGTTCCATTGGATAATATTTTAAAAGACAAGGCATCATCAAAATCTTTGGCCGTTATAGGATCTATTGTAAAAGTCAAAACATCTCTAAAATCTCTCCTTTTTTTTATTTCTTTTGTGTCTAAGTCTTTATTAATTTTATCGGCAGCATCTTCAATTTCTTTTGGAAACTCATACGGCAACCCGTAATCATGTAGTATTGCATGAATTTCAGTTTCTTTTTCGCCTGGTAAACCTAGACTCTTGATAATTGTAGCTGAGGGTGAATCTCTTTTTTCTTCCCATTCTTTAAAAACAGCAACTACTTTTTCACCGTCCTTGTAATCTTTTAATTCATTTCGCTCTATAAAGAGATCTGTATACATTCTCCCGTTTCTACATAAAACAAATCCAAAATCTTTATGCCGTTCAAAAACACCTACATATTCCTTATTCGCACGTTCTAATATTGTTTCAACATGAGCTTGAGCTATTTTATTCTTTCGTTGTATACTTATTTCAACAGTATCTCCGTGTAGTCCTTTATTTAAAAACTTTCTTGGAACGACAAGTTCATCGTCATATCCTTCAATACGAACAACTCCTTTGCCGGAGGGAATTATGGTTAGTTGGGTTGTAAAAAGTTCTAATGATGTAGCGTTAAACTGATATTGTCCTTTTTTGGATGACGTTATTTTCTCCTGACGATATAGCGTGTTAAGAACTTTAATAATATTGTTTCTCCCTTTGGTATCTTTAATATCCAAAGCTGCAGCGATTTGCTTGTAATTAAGAAGAACCTTCGGACGCTTTTTAAAAAGCGATAAAATTTTAAACTCTAAATGGGATTTTTCTTTTTTCTTTTTGGACATTATTTTATATAAGTGAAGACAAAGGTACAATATTCGTTTTCTTCACTTTATGAACACTACTAACATTATATACATATTTTTTCTTTTTTAAATTAAATTCATGATGATGTATATAGTATGTTGATAGTGATTATAAAATATTATGGATTTAATATTCTATATAAAAAAGTGAAAAGAATAAACATTTTATTCTGTTCTATCAACAGACTAATCATATATAAATGAATGATTTACATTCATATAAACATGTTGTTTATAACAATAAATAGTGATAAAATTTAGGTTAAATAGGAATTTACTTAGTTTATAAATGACATCTTTTATGTGAATTGGATTGCAATAAGAAAAGAAATTTAAATTTCTTTTTATGATAATTAATTCTAATGTCAAACGCGTTTCAATGCACAAGGGATTACTTATATTAATTGTCAACAAATAATGAATAAACTAATAAACACGATTTAAACAGAAGGAAGGTTTTTTTTTAATTTAGTAAAAAAATAGTTATGCACATAAGTATAGGAAATGATCATGCAGGACCAGAGTATAAAGAAGCTATAAGTATCCTTTTAAAAGAATTAGGACATGAAATTACGAATTATGGTACTGATTCGTTAGCAAGTGTTGATTACCCAGATTTTATCCATCCAGTAGCGAAGGATGTGTCAGAAGGGAAAGTCGATTTTGGAATTATTATTTGCGGAAGTGGGAATGGAGCCAATATGACAGCAAATAAATATCAAAAAATACGTTCCGCACTATGTTGGAATAAAGAAATTGTTGCTTTAGCTAGAGCACATAATGATGCTAATATTTTAAGCCTTCCCGCACGGTTTATTTCTATTCCACAAGCGATTGAAATGGTGAAGGTTTTTATACACACAGAATTTGAAGGGGGAAGACATCAAAATAGAATCGATAAAATTCCTTGTAAATAATGCTTGTATTTGAATGTAAAAAGTTCGATTTACTTTCATTAAAAGAAGTTCACGATATGTATGCTTTACGTGCAGCTGTTTTTGTTGTTGAACAGGATTGTGTATATCAGGATGTTGATGGAAATGATTTTTCGGCTTATCATATTTTAGGAAAAAAAGAAAATAAAATTGTGGCTTATGCTAGATTATTAGCCCCAGGGGTATCTTATGCAAATTATGCTTCTATTGGAAGGGTTGTTACTTCCAAAGAAATTCGAGGAAAGGAACAAGGACACCAGTTAATGGAATATTGCATCAAACAGATCAAGCGTTACTTCCCAACAGAAAAAATTAAAATTTCTGCACAAGCACATCTTGAAAAATTTTATAATAAACATGCCTTCATGGCAACTGGAGAGGCGTATCTTGAAGACGGTATCCCTCACATAGGAATGATCTTAAAAAGTTAGAGAAATTACACCTTTGCTAATAAAATCTTAATCTCTTGGATTAATATTGAAGTATCAATTTTTTTTCTACGGGTGTAAATTAACATGCAATTTCCCGAAAAGTAATGGTGAGGCTCGGTTTGTTTAAGACCCTCACGCAGTTGTCTTTTAATGCGGTTTCGATCGACGGCTCTTTTAAAGTTCCTTTTTGAAACAGAGACCCCTGCGTAAAAAGAAGAATACGTTCCTGAGGTTTCGTATTTCAACATCAGATGTTTGGAACGAATAATTTTACCCTTATCAAATAAAAGATCAATTGCTGTCTTACTTTTAAGTCGCTTGAGCGGAAAATTATTCTTCGGGTGCGACATAGTAGTTGTCATTCTTGTCTACATCGGCCATTAGATTACTCGGATCAATTACAATGACTTGAATGTCCTCTTTAGGTTTATCAACAATAAAAGAATATTCAACATTTGCCCAATTCCAATCCTTTTGAACGGTCCAATCTATTGTATAAGGGTTTTCTTTTTCACCACGGAGCAATGAAATTGGGATATAATGAAGTTCCGTTTCACCATTTTTATACTGAATTAAAATTTCCAGAGGCATTGGCATTAATTCTTTTCGTTTGAGAAGAATTTGCGTGCCTTTTTCATCGGTACTTACTGCAGAAATAGCATAATCTATTTTGTTTGTGGTTTGAGTCCAGTCTGTTAAAAACCATTGAAGTTGGAGTCCAGAAACACGTTCAGCAATCCGACGCAAATCATTAGGAAGAGGATGTTTGAATTTCCATTCGTCGTAATAGGTTTGTAAAATTTTATAAAGATTATCTTTCCCAACAATATATCCCAATTGCCCCAGGAAAACAGCTCCTTTATTGTAGGCTGTACTTTCATAAGCATAATTGTGTTTATACCGATTTGCATTGGTACTTTGAGGCATTTCCATGCCCGAGCTGGCGAGATTAAAATATCCTCTGTAAGACCCCTCTAAAGGGAAATCTTTATTTTCTTCTAAAATTTCATTCTCAGCAAGAGTAGAAATAAAGGAAGTAAAGCCCTCATCCATCCATTCGTGTTTTGTTTCGTTTGTGGCTAATATGTGCTGAAACCAAGAATGGGCAAGCTCATGGGCAGTAACACCAAAAAGGGATCCGTATTGACGCCCTCCTGTGATAAGCGTAAGCATAGCATACTCCATACCGCCATCCCCTCCTTGTACAACGGAATATTGTTTGTAGGGATAAACACCAATTTTTTCATTGAAAAATTCCATTAGTTTTGCGGTATGAGGCTGGAGTTTTTTCCAATTATCAATGATATCAGGTTTGTTTTTATAGAAAAAATGGAGGGTTACATCATTGGGTCCAGGATAGGTATCATGAATATAGTCTGGATCAGCCGCCCAAGTAAAATCATGTACCTGAGGAGCAATAAAATGCCAAGTAACATTTCCTTTTTTTGATTTTGGCTTTTTACGATCAGAATATCCCATGCCGATATCCTCAGCATTTTGTAGGTAGCCACTAGCGGCGACGACAAATTTTTTGTTTAATGTAATTTTAACATCAAAATCACCCCAAACACCATGAAACTCTCTACCGGTGTAAGGGTCAGCATTCCATCCTTCTCGATCGTATTCCGCCATTTTAGGATACCATTGCGCCATAGAGAAGGCAACACCCTCGCTAGAATTTTTTCCTGCTCTACGGATAACGTCAGGGACATGTCCTTCAAAAGACAATTCGAATGTTGTACTTCCTCCTGGAGGAATCGGTTGATTTAGTGGAACTTCCAAAATGGTCTCCGAATCCACAGGGGACAATAAAACACCATCTTGAGTCAGACCTTTTACTTTTAAATAACCTTGTTGATCTAGGGTTAAAGAATCTACATCTATTTTGAAACGCCTGTTTTTGTCAGCAGCGTTTTTTAAACGAACTGCCATTTCGCTCCCTGGCTTAAATGCATTAAAGTACAGATGGTAAAAAACCTTGTGTAAGGTTTCAGGGGAGTTATTGGTATAAACTAATTTTTGAGTACCCTCATAGAGTGCAGTATCAGTGTCTAATGAGACTTCCATGGTATAATCTACGGCCTGTTGCCAGTATTGCGCGGATCCAATTTGAAAGATCAGTAGGCTAATTAAAAAAGAAAAGTTGCGTTTCATAATTATGTTTTTGTAGCGTTAAAGATAAGCTTACTTAGGTATTAAAATAGGAATCAAAGTTAAAATGCGTATGCATGCGCACTCCTTTTTCGGTTTCTTTTAGGGAAATTAATTGATGGTTGGGGTCGTGTTCTAAAAAAAGAAAAGCATCTTCAGCAAGGGCAAGGTCCAAAAAGGATTTTTTTTCTTTTAAAGTCAATAAGGGCCGTGTATCATATCCCATAATGTAAGGAATAGGGAGATGTCCTACGGTAGGAATAAGGTCTGCAGCATAAAAGACTTTTTTCCCCTTATAATTCAGTAAGGGAAGCATTTGTTTTTCGGTATGCCCGTCAATTAAGAGTATAGAGAAAGGAAAGGGGGTTTGTTCAAGCAAGGGACCTTTTCCTCGAATAAAATTCAATTGTCCGCTTTCAAGAAGTGGTAGAATGTTTTCTGTTAAAAAAGAGGCTTTTTCTCTAGGGTTCGGATTTATTGCCCAATTCCAGTGCGATTCATGAACCCAAAATTTTGCATTTTTAAAGGCAGGTTCTAGGTGACCGCTTTTAGATTTTTGAACGGCACCACCACAATGATCAAAGTGCAAATGAGTAAAAAAAACATCCGTAATATCATTTTGACAAAACCCAGCTTCTCTCAGGGAGTTTTCTAAAGAATAATGACCCCACAGACCATAATGGCTAAAGAACTTATCTTCCTGCTTATTACCCATCCCTGTGTCGATTAAGATTAACCGGTTTCCATCCTCGATAAGTAAAGAGCGGGTGGCCATCTCAATTCTATTTTTTTCATCAGCAGGATTGGTTCTTTCCCAAAGTGTTTTTGGAACGACACCAAACATGGCGCCCCCATCGAGTTTAAAATTCCCTGCTTCAATGACGTACAGTTGCATTTATTTTAATTTTATGCGCATTAACATATTGGAAGCAGTCAGATAGAGATACTTTTCGTCTGCATCAAAGCCACAATTTGCTGTGGCCTTTCCGGGACGGAGGGTTCCCAAATGTTTGCCTTCAGAATCGATAACTAAAACACCACCAGGTCCTGTAGCGAAAAGAACTCCAGAGGAATGAACTTTTAGTCCGTCAAAAAGGCCTGGACCTTTTCTGCTGAGGTTATTAGCGTCAAAAAAGATCCGTCTGTTCGTTAGTTTACCGTTTACTAAATCAAAAGCAGCGATGATTGAATTAGTGACATCAGAATTACCAACATATACTGTTTTTTCATCGGCAGAAAAGGCGATTCCATTTGGACGAGAAAGGGTCTTATCTAAAAGAGTTAGTCCTGATGTTTGAGACCATTTATAAATTCCATTAAAAGAAAGTTCTTTAAGTGAATCTCGGTCTTGTTTTTTGAGTCCATAAGGAGGATCAGTAAAAAATAAATCGCCCTTGGCAGTAAAAACTAAATCATTGGGACTGTTCAACCATTTGCCTTTATAATGGTCTACTAAAGTTTCAAACTCAGCTTGTTTAAAATCCCATTCTTTTAAGCGTGCAATACGGCGATCCCCGTGTTGACATAGAATTAGGTCTCCCTGAGCATTTAGTGCCAAACCATTCGCTCCTTGATTTGCACTATGAGGTGCATGATTGGTCATTCCGCTGGGCTTTAAAAAAACACTCAGCCCATCTTTTTCGGTCCATAAATAAGCCGTGTTTTGGGGGACATCCGTAAAAATGATGCCATTTAAATGAGGAACCCAAACAGGTCCTTCTGCCCAACTAAAGCCGGACGCTAATATTTCTAAGGAAGCATTTTTAGGAATAAGAAGTTCCAATGCAGGGTCCAAGCGCTCTATTTCACCGACATTGTTTTGACTGTAGAGCGTCAAAAAAGAGAATAGAAAAAGGGATACTATACTTTTAGCCATAATTATATACAAATTACAAAATCTTAAACATTTGGGAGACGATTAAACATTTGGGGTATTTTCCAGTAAATTAAGTAAGTCTTTTGCAAAGGTTAGCATAATTTTAATTTCATGAAGACTTGAGAGGCGATCTTTACCTTTAATTAACAAATGTGTTCCGTTGGATTCGATATGAAAAATAGGGTGACTTTCAAAAAAGTAAATTAAATCAGAATGAAAAAGAGCTCTAATTGCGGTTCTGTCATTACCACTTAAATGGAACCGTTTTGAAAAGTCGGGGTGTTTTTTGAAGTTGATATCGTCAAACCCTGCCCATTGATAAAGTGTGGATTTAAAATCTTCTTTGTCCAAGACAAAAACGGGGAGTGTAGTAGGACTTTTAAAAAGCAAGAAAGTAGCTTTTAAATCTTCTTTAGTAATGAACGCTCCTTCAGAAAATGAGAGATCAAAGAGGGTAAAAGTTTTATTATAAAGTGAATTGACGCTATAGTTGACTACCTTGGATTCGAAAAAAAGAAAACTTTCAATTCCTTTGGGTTCGCTATTAATTTTGGGGGAATAATTCCATTTTAATTGTTGCGCTAATTGTTCAATATTTTTTTGCCGATTGGATAAAGCGTTTTGAACCCCTATTAACACATTAATGGGTAGGCTTTTTCGTACAGCGAAAGGATGTTGTGTTTCGGAAGCGTGGATATCAAGGCCAATTGTCTCAAAAACACCATTTTTACGGGCAAACGAGCGCTGATAATCGTGAAGCCCCTCCATTACTGTATGGTCCACAAAATCACACAAAGAGAAGTCTACAATGGCGTGTTCACTTTCAGGGATTTGATCCAACTTCATTTTTAGGCGGTAAAAATTTAAAAAACTACAGAAATTTTTAACGCTCACATAATAGTTTCCGCTTTGTTCCTCACGATACATGAGCACATTGGGCTTGAAAATATTAAGAGAAAAAAGGGAAAAACTTTTTCGGAGGAACAGATGAACAATAAAGGTAAACACGATTCCAACAGCAATACCGACAATGAGACTTGTAAACAAGGTTGTGATGAGCGTAATTAAAAAGATGGTTGCTTGCTCAGGACCAATTTTATAGATACGAATTAAGTTTTCAGGTGAAGCCAACTTGTATCCTGTAAAAACAAGAATTGCAGCGAGGGCAGTAAGGGGTATACGTTGAATTTGATCTCCTAGTAGCACGACAAAAAGTACTAAAAAAGCAGCATGAAAAAAGTTTGCAGATCGATTAGTACCTCCGTTATTGGCATTCACGGAACTTCTTGCAATAACCGTAACGACATTCAAACCGCCTAAAAACCCACTGACAATACTTGCCAAGCCAAGGGCCCGAAGGTCTTTGTTGACATTGGAACGTCTTTTTTTAGGATCTAATTTATCTACTGCCTTGATGCTGAGTAAGGATTCAATAACCGCGATTAAAGTGATGGAAAATACGACTCCAATGAAGTTTAAATCGAAAAGTTTTTCAAAGTTAGGACGAGGAAGGTTAGAGAAGAGTTGGTCTGGAATTTTAATTAATAACTCAGGATCAATTGGCACGGCTTTATTCAAGACCAAAGTATAGTAATACCCGATGCCTATAGAGCCGACTACAACCCACATGGGTGCTGGAATCAAATGAAAATAAGGGTTTCGTATTCTGCTGTACAGAAAAAGAAAAATTAAGCTAACCATTCCTAAAGCCCCCGCAAAAGGATGCAGTCCTAAAAAGAGCAAAAACGAATCGGGAATGCGCATAAGCTGTTCAACCGTTCCCCCAGGTATGGAGGTAAGTCCCAACATAACATGAAATTGTTTGGCTAAAATTCCGATTCCTATCGCGGCAAGCATTCCTTGTAAAGCTGAGGCTGGAAAAAATTCACTCATGGCCCCCAAACGCAAAACCCCAAAAAGAAACAACAAGCCCCCAGATAGAATTATAGCAGCTAGGGTAAATAAATAACCTTGATAAAGATCTCCATCCCCTAAAGTTGTTATGGCCGCTAATAGAACGATGACTAAACCATTTCCAGGTCCTGCAATGGTAACATGAGAGCCTCCAAAGAGAGCGACTACAAGTCCTCCAGCAACTGCGGCAATAATACCAGAGAGCGGGGGAGCATCGGAGGCAATGGCAAGCCCTAAGCCCAAAGGTAAAGCAATGAGTGAAACAACAAATCCTGCAAAAATATTCTGAGGTAATTCCTTTGCAAACGCTAAGACAGGACTTTTTTTAGCCATGATTTTTAGAGTGAATAATTAATACATCTGTTGGGAGTTCGGCTAAAATATGCTCCAAATCTCGAGGAAAAAAACGATGGTAAAAGCGCTGCTCCTCTTGCGCATTCATCACTAATAAATCGGCTCTTACTACGCGAGCATAATGACCAATGGAATATCCTCTTCTCCCAAAAATACTTTGGGTTTCATATTTTAGTCCCTCAGTAATCTTAGAGGGTATTTTTTTGACAATATCTGTGACACGCAATTTTTCTTGTCGATCTATTTTTTGTTTTCTCAAGGTTGCTTTTCGTAAACTACGGTCATCATTTACAGCAATAGCCACTCGAGATTCACTTATTTCCTCTACGAGTGTAATTTTTTCAGAAGTCAAAGCGTTGGCAACATGGAAAGCGGCTTCAACCGTATCTTGGGTTTGGGGACTATCAAAACCATTAACGACCACGTGTTTACAGGGGCTTCTTTCAATAGACGGGTTTAACATTAACAACACAGAACAGGGCGCTTGACGGGTTAGTTTTCGCGCAATGGAGCCTAAATAGTACTTAACAACATTTTCTCTTTTAAGGGCACCTAAAAGCAAAAGATCGATGTCAAATTCTTCACAGGCATTGGCTAATGTTGCAACGGGATCACCTTCTTTCCAGTAGGTTTGAATTTGGTCCGATTGGGTGGGACATTCTTCCAATAGTTGTTGAAATACTTTCTCTTTCTTTGGCGTTTTCTTACCGACATGGACAAAAATCAACGAAGCCTTAAAATACATCGCCAGCCGGCTGGCCTCATAGACATTCGCCTTGAGGGACGGAGAAAAAGCAAAACCAAACAAAAGCGTCTTAAAAGGATGAAAAGCCATTACAATATAGTTGGTTACATTTTTTGAACAAACGCAGTTCGCAAAACAATACTCGTCTTTTTGATTTTACAATCAATTTCTTCTGAACGGTCGGTAACTCGAATGTTTTTGACAACGGTACCTCTTTTTAATGTGATGCCCGCACCTTTAACTTTTAAGTCTTTGGTGAGTTTAACGGAATCACCCTCATGTAGCGGCGTTCCATTTGCGTCGGTTACAATCATACTGTTCATTTTCTCAAAGATACATTGAAAAAAGGGAAAGGACAAAGACGTTAGAGTACTAACTTTTCTGATTTTTTCTTTTTTTAAAAGAATTGAAAACCACGTCTATTGTTCTTGAAATTGCACAATTTCTATTTCATTTTGAAGCAGTTTGGCTAGTGTAAAAGCGGAGGTCCCAATTATTAGGTTCATGTTTTCCAAATGCAATTTTTCTGCCTCATCTCCTGCTTTGTGATAAAAATCAAAATTTTTAAAGTCAAAAGAAGAAAGGGTTTGAGCAGGAATTTTAAAAGTTTCATGGAAAGCATAATTATCTGAACGTTTAAATAAATTTAATTCTTCGGCTTGAGGTAGGAATTGCACAAAATCAGTTGCAATTGTATTCATTTCATTTGCCATATTGGAGCGTTTGTATCCTGTTAGATAAACCTGATTTTCACCGGTACTTAGCGTTGTACCGATCATTTCAAAGTTGACCATATAGTCTAAGCGTACTCCTTCTTTTTTCATTCGCTCAGCCAAATGATAGGCCCCCTTTAATCCTTTTTCTTCGTCTGTAAAAAGTGCGACGATAACATTTTGTTTCCAGTCGTATTTGGCTAAAAAGCGTGTAATTTGCATAACAGCTGTGGATCCTGCAGCATTATCATTGGCTCCGTTGAAGATGCTATCGCCTTCGCTTTTTTGGATACCGACGTGATCTAAATGAGCTCCAATTAACACCGTTTTTTGATTAGGATCATAAGGACCGAGCCGCCCAACGATATTATAGGATAAAATACCTTCGGTGGTCAAAGAATCTCGATAAGCGGGGTAGAAAGGCACCACTCCGTGTTCTTTAAAATAGTTCGTGACAAAATCCGCGGCTTTAAAGTATCCTCCAGAATTGGAATCACGCCCCTTCATTTCATCACTTGCTAACGTATACAAAATGGACTGGGTTTCTTCTAAGCTAATTTGATTTCTAATTTGTTGTTGGTCAAAAACGGGAAGATCAGTACAGTTCGTGATACATAGTATTCCTAAAGAGAGAAGAGTTAATTTTTTCATTTGTTTTAAGTTACGGATTATTGAGCGTGTTTATCAATTTCTATATATTCGGAAGTTCCTTTTTCTTTTCCACCATGGAGCCATTTCCAATTTAGTGAGAGTTTGAGTTTTCCTGTGGTTGTGGTTGACACTAGGGCAGTAGCCTTACCCGCTTTCAATTGTTGGGTGTTGGTCATACATTGATATAGCACCTTGAGTTCAGCACCTTTAAGATGTCCTATGATGGTCCCATAAGAGATGGATCCTCCAGAGTATATAGCAGAGACCCTACTGTTTAACTGTTTATATTCAAATAGTGTTTCGAAGTCTACTTGTCCCTTTTCAGAATTTTGAACTAAGACGAAGGTTTTTTGGTTGAGGTTGAATGAGGGCATGGAGAATGTGTAAGGGTTTAAAAAGTAAGTTGTTCCTTGATTTCAGGTAAGATGAGGTTTATATTTTTTTCAGAAAAATAAGCCTTCACTTTTTGACGATCAATTGCAATGGGAGGAAATGTATCAAAATGACAGCCAACAATAGTATTGCAAGCAATATAATCAGCGGCTAATGCGGCTTCTTCCATGCCCATGGTAAAGTTGTCTCCAATAGGTAAAACGGCAAGGGTAAGCGGAGGACACAGTTCAGGGATGAGTTTCATGTCATAGGTTAAGGCAGTGTCGCCAGCCAGATAAACACAAATTTCTTCATTCCAAACCACAAAGCCTCCGGGGTTGCCACCATAAGTACCGTCGGGTAAGACAGAAGAATGTATTGCAGAAACGTATTTAACCGTTCCAAATTCAAAAGGGTATTTTCCCCCATGGTTCATTGGATGTCCCTCCACCCCTTTGTTTTGGTACCAGCTTACAATTTCAAAGTTTGAAATGAGGGTTGCTCCCGTGTTTTTGGCAATCTCTTCTGCGTCTAATACATGATCTTGGTGCCCATGAGTGAGGAAGATATAATCGGCCTCTATTTGATTGATCATAACTTCTTTTGCCAAGGGGTTTCCAGAAATAAAAGGATCAAATAAGAGCTTTTTTCCTTGTGTTTCGATTAAAAAGCAGGCATGTCCATAATAGGTAATTTTCATAGTGTTAGATTTTGTTTTTTAAAAATAAACAAAATAATGGCTTAAGATGAATCTTTTGATTGCACTTACTCAGAAGAGGGAGAGTATATGAATTATAATCTCATTTTTAGTAAATCGGGTTTGAACCCAAGTTTTTTGTAGGCCACTAATGCACTTTTGTTTTCTGCATAGACATCGAGTTGAATTTCATGGATCTTTTTGTCTTTTGCCCACTCGACAAGCTTTTGAATTAACTTTCCATTAATCCCTTTTCCGCGGTACTCGGGATGAACATACATAAACCCTAAATAGACAAATTGTTCGGGCTTTTTATATGCAACAGAATTTTGAATTTGAGCATATCCAGAGCCCACAACTTCTCCTTTAAATTCTGCAACATACAATAAAGCATCAGGGTGTTCAATAAAACCCTGGATATCGTAGTATGAAATGGGGTCGGCTCTTAAATTGGACGCAAAAGGGCGTTCATAGCGAATGAGGGCTTGTTCAAATGCTTTCAAAACAGGGAGGTCGTTGAGAATTGCTTCTCGAAGAATCAGATCCTTACTTTGTGACATATAGATAAGATTTAAACTTTAATGTTTTTTTAATAAACTATTGAAGTCTAAAAATAAGGAATAGAAACTTAATCGTTTAATTTTAAAACAGCCATAAATGCTTGTTGAGGAATTTCTACATTTCCAATTTGGCGCATTTTCTTTTTCCCTTTTTTCTGTTTTTCAAGAAGTTTTCTTTTTCGTGAAATATCCCCACCATAGCATTTGGCGGTGACATCTTTACGTAAGGCTTTTATGGTCTCTCTGGAGATAATTTTTGCGCCAATTGCTGCTTGAATGGGAATATCAAACTGTTGCCTTGGAATGAGTTGGCGTAATTTTTCACACATTTTTTTTCCAATGTTGTATGCATTGTCTGTATGAATTAATGCCGATAAAGCATCGACAGGGCTTGCGTTGAGTAGGATATCTACCTTGACTAATTTTGAGGGACGCAAACCAATAGGTGCATAATCAAAAGAAGCATAGCCTTTAGAAACCGTTTTTAGACGATCATAAAAATCAAATACGATTTCTGCGAGAGGCATGTCAAAACTCAATTCAACCCGCTCTGGAGTCAAATAGGTTTGATTGGTTATTTGTCCTCTTTTTTCAATACAAAGCGACATTACATTTCCTACAAATTCAGATTTAGTAATAATGGTTGCTTTAATGTAAGGTTCTTCCACCCGATCCAAAAAGGAGGGGTCCGGTAAATCAGAAGGGTTATTTACTAATAAAATTTCCTCAGGATTTTTTTTGGTAAATGCATGATAGGAAACGTTGGGAACGGTAGTAATAACCGTCATATCAAATTCTCGTTCTAAACGTTCTTGAATAATTTCCAAATGGAGCATTCCCAAAAACCCACAACGAAATCCAAATCCTAAAGCGGCAGAACTTTCTGGAGTAAAAACCAAGGAGGCATCATTGAGTTGCAACTTTTCCATGGATGCCCTGAGCTCTTCATATTCTTCAGTATCCACAGGGTAAATTCCTGCAAAAACCATAGGCTTTACCTCTTCAAACCCTGAAATAGCCTCAGTGGTTGGGTATTCTGGGTCTGTAATGGTATCTCCTACTTTAATTTCTTTTGCCTCTTTAATCCCAGTAATAAGGTAACCTACATCTCCCGCATTGATTTTTTGCTTGGGTTCTTGAGTTAATTTTAAGGTTCCGATTTCATCTGCATTATAGGTTTTCCCTGTTGCTATGAATTGAATTTTTTGTCCTTTCCTGAGGGAGCCATTCAAGATTCTAAAGTAGGTTTCAACACCCCGGAAGGGATTGTAAACAGAATCGAAAATTAAGGCTTGTAAGGGCTGGTCTACATTTCCTTTTGGAGCAGGAACCCGTGAAATTATGGCATTTAAAATATCTTGAATCCCCAAACCTGTTTTTGCTGAAGCGGGGATAATTTCTTCTGGATTGCAGCCCAATAAATCGACAATATCATCGGTCACCTCTTCTACATTTGCAGAAGGAAGGTCTACTTTGTTGAGCACTGGAATGATTTCTAAATCATTTTCTAAAGCAAGGTATAAATTAGAAATGGTTTGTGCTTGGATACTTTGAGCAGCATCAACAATTAAAAGGGCACCCTCACAAGCAGCTATAGATCGAGAAACTTCATAGGAAAAATCAACATGACCCGGAGTATCAATCAGGTTGAGGATATAGGTTTCACCTTCATGGAGATATTCCATTTGAATGGCGTGGGATTTTATGGTAATTCCACGTTCGCGTTCCAAATCCATATTATCCAAAAGCTGGTTCTGCTTTTCACGCTCGGTTACTGCTCCAGTAAAGTCCAACAGGCGATCGGCTAAAGTGCTTTTCCCATGGTCAATATGAGCAATGATACAGAAGTTTCGAATGTTTTTCATTTCGGCAATTTCTTTGCTGGGGGCAAATATACGGCTTTGGTTGTTGGGATTTTTAAAAATTATAAAAACCACTTAATTTTTTTATATTTGAATTTATACATTACCAAATCTTATACATTATGAAATTAACAGTAACTTATCAAGAGCGTTATTCGCGTTCTGAGCTTTTATTAAGAAGTATTTTTGGCGTCTTTTACATTGTAATGCCTCATTTTTTTCTTCTCATTTTTATGGGTATTTGGGGCAGTATCTTGTCCTTTATTGCCCTTATTTCTATTTTGTTAACAGGGCGATATCCTGAAAGCATGTTTGAATATCAAGTCCAATTATTGCGATGGCAATTAAGAGTTAATTCACGAATACAAAACCTTTCTGATGGCTATCCTGCCTTTGGTTTAAATGGTACGGATGAATATACTTCTTTAGAAATAGAATATCCAGAAAGAATTAGTAGGGGAACAACTTTATTGCGATTGTTTTTCGGAATTTTTTATGTCATTCTTCCTCATGGATTTATCCTTTATTTTAGAGTTCTTTGGGGAGTTATACTTCAAATCTATGCTTGGGTTTCAGTTTTGTTTTTTGCCAAGTTTCCAGAGAGTGCGCACACCTTTCTGGTCGGAACGCTACGCTGGCAGTATAGAGTGAATTTATACATGGGAAACATGACAGATGTTTACCCTCCTTTTTCTAGTAAAGAAGAGGTTTAAGATGTCTGCTGAAAAATATGTGAAACTTCCTCAGCCTCAGGATCTCTCTGAGCGAGAAAAGGAAGATGCAATGGGAGCTTATTTGATGATGTTTGCGGCATTGGCAACAAGCCTCCCACTGCCAATCATCAATTTAATTGCAGCGATTGTATATTATTATATCAATCGGAAAAAAGGAAGGTTTATCCACTTCCATTGTTTGCAATCACTTCTATCACAGCTACCGACTACTCTTGTTAACTGGGGTCTTTTGTTTTGGGCGCTTCAAATTTTTTTCTTTGATAATTTTGAAGTGGATGATTGGTTTTATGCTTATTTAGGCTTTGCCATTTTGGCAAATCTTATCTATTTTATTTTTAGCATTATGGCCGCCATTAGAGCCAGAAAAGGGATTTTTATGTATTTCCTTTTCTTTGGTAGTTATGCATATCATCGGGTATATGGAGCTTCAAACGAGTTGAATTATGACAACGAAAAACTTCAAAACCCCAAAACGCAAAAAGTAAATAGCCCCCCTTTTCTATGAATAAAAAGATTTTCATTGAGCTAGTTAAATCACTTTTTTTATTTGGAGGAATTCTTGTGTTGTTCTATTTTGGGATTCAGTTCCTTTCGGAAGACAAAAAAGTGAGATGGTTTGCTTCTGATTCTGAATTCATTTCTTACGAAAAAGAGATACAATTAGGGGATTTAATCGCTGAGTATATCATTGAAAAAGACAAAAAGAAACGCATTCAAAATCAACTGATTGACTCGGTCGTTTGGGTGGTGAGTTCTCATTTACAAAAGGAATTGAATCTAACAGAATATGACTGTAAAATTCAGGTTATAGATAGCCCTGAAGTAAATGCCTTTACCCTCTCAGGAGGAAGGATTTATGTAAATAAGGGTTTATTGAAATTTTGTGATTCGGCAGAACAATTAGCGGCAGTATTGGCACATGAAATGGGTCATGTTGAAAAAAGACATACAATTTCTAAGTTGGTAAAAGAATTTGGATTGAAAATTGTTTTTTCCGTTTTGGGGGGGGGATGTTCTCTTATTAAATGAGTTATGGGAAACCGTTTTGTCCTCAAAATTTGATCGCTATCAGGAAAAAGAAGCAGATCAATTTGCACTTAGTCTACTTGAAAAAGCACATATTTCTCCAACGGCAATAGCCTCTTTTTTTAGAAAATTAAACCGGCATAATTTAGATTATAATGAAAAAATAGAACTCTTGATGACCCATCCACATAACAATTCAAGGATCAAGCGTTCTTTGGAGTATCAAACACAAAAAGATTTTAAACCTAAACGAATCAATATAGATTGGAAAAATATCAAAAATAAATTTTAATTTATGAAAAGGGGAATTCTAATTTTAAGAATAGCATTCGCACTTAGTTTCCTTTTTTCAGCCTATACCAAGTTTGTTGCTCCTGGCTTTTTTGAAATAACCCTTATGGATCAGGGATTGGCAAATAGTAGAGTATGGGCGTCTCATTTGACACGCTTTTTTATTGGCTTGGAATTTGGCTTGGGATTGCTATTACTTTTTCCAATTTATACCAAAAAGATTACAGCCTTAGCCTTATTTCTTCTCACGGGATTTACAGTACACCTTCTATATCTTTAGGGCATAGGCGATACAGCAAATTGTGGTTGTTTTGGAGAAATGATCTCTATGACTCCGGCAGAGTCGATGCTTAAAAACAGCATTCTCATCAGTATAGGAGCTTTTTTGTATTTAAAATCACCAAAAAGAAAAAGGGGAGGCTTGTTTTTAGGCATTGTTTTTTTAGTTGTCATTTTAAGTCAATGGTTTTTACTTCCCATACCCAATTCTAGCGAGATGTCCTTTTCTACCTATACTCATTTCGAAAATGTAGGTCGTGTAGACCTTTCTAAAGGGGAAAAATGGATTGTCGTTTTTAATTTAAGTTGTGAACATTGTCAGGAAGCAGCAATCGAAATGGGAAAATTACAACGGGAATTAGGGGTCTCTTTTCCTGACGTATATGCCCTTTATTACAAAGAAGGCGTTTTTTCAGTAAAAGATTTTGAAGTGCACACAAAAGCAAAGTTTCCCTATCATATGATTGACGGGAATATTTTTTTTGATCTGATAGGAGAACGTCCCCCGCGGTTATATAAATTAATGGACGGAAAGGTTTCAGAATTTTGGGATTACGGCTTAAGCGATGCTTTGAAACAAAGTTATTAGCGCAAAACCCACTCCTTTTCTTTATTTTTACCAAAAAAATAGCTTTGGTTAAAATTGGCGACATAGAATTAAGTGATTTTCCACTTTTACTAGCCCCCATGGAGGACGTAAGCGATCCTCCTTTTAGAGCGCTTTGTAAGGAGCTGGGAGCAGACGTCGTTTACACCGAATTTATATCATCAGAAGGGTTGATTAGAGACGCTGCCAAAAGTGTTCAGAAACTCGATATATATGAAAAAGAACGTCCTGTAGGCATCCAAATTTTTGGAGCAAATTTAGACTCCATGATACGTTCCGTTGAAATTGTAGAGGCTTCTCAGCCAGATATTATCGATATCAACTTTGGATGTCCAGTAAAAAAAGTAGTGAGTAAAGGAGCAGGTGCGGGAATTTTAAAAGACATTCCTTTAATGGTGAAACTCACTGAAGCGATGGCTAAGCACACACATTTACCCATTACAGTTAAAACACGTTTGGGTTGGGACGATGATTCCATTAAAATTGTTGAAGTCGCGGAACGCCTACAAGATGCGGGAGCAAAAGCGATTTCCATTCACGGAAGAACTCGGGCTCAAATGTATAAGGGAGAGGCCAATTGGCACCCCATTGCTGAGGTTAAAAACAATCAACGAATGCAGATCCCTATTTTTGGAAACGGTGATGTGGATTCTCCCGAAAAGGCAAAATTGATGCGAGACGCGTTTGGTCTGGATGGTGCGATGATCGGTCGAGCAAGTATAGGAAATCCATGGTTTTTTAATCAAGTCAAGCATTATTTTGAAACGGGAACACATGCAGCCCCTCCTTCTATTGAAGATCGAGTGGCCGTGGCAAGAAGGCATTTAGAGATGGCGATTGATTGGAAAGGAGAAATCCAAGGTGTTCTTGAAACACGCCGTCACTATACAAATTACTTTAAAGGAATCCCCAATTTTAAACCTTTGCGAACTCGGATGGTGACTTCGAATGAATCAGCAGGAGTCTTTGAGGTCTTTGACGAAATCATCGAGCACTTTTCGGCTCAAGAAATGGCATAAGTCTTACTTTTTTTTCCAAGCCCTCTTGTTGCCCAAGCCGTGCTAATGGTTCCTAAAACAAATAGCGTTCCCAGTACAATTGCAATGTTTTTTAACTCAAATAACACAGGGTATGCCAAGGAAGTTCCAGGGACATAGATAAAAGGAAATTGTGCTTGAATCAGGACCAGAAGGATACCAATAACCAATCCAATAACACCGCCTACGCCACAAATCAATAAGCCAATAGTAAAAAATATTTTATGAATTCCATGGGGTTGGGCTCCCATAGCCATTAAGATTTTTAGTTGACCTCGTTTATCTAAAATCATCATAATTAAGGCCCCTACTACATTAAATAAGGCAATCATCATCACTAGGGTAAAAATAAAATAAATGGCAAGGTGTTCTACATTTAACATTTTGTAGAGTGCTGCATTTTGTTCTGAACGAGAAACCAAGCGAATGGGTTGGTCAAAAAGAGGAGACAACAAAGGAAGTAATTCCGTTTTATTGGCGTTAGGAGTTGTTTTTAATACAATGGAAGAAAATTGATTGGGTTTCAATTCAAGAAGATTTTGACCAAATTCAAGATTTGAAAAAACATATTTTTTATCCAAATCTTCACTGATTTGATATAAGCCAACCACAACACTGGGTTTTGTAAGAAATGGATCTTGCCCTAAAAGGGTGTTTTGATTTTTTTTAGGAACGGTAATGTTGAGAAAGGTATTGTAGTCAAAAACGCCTACGCTTAAGCTCCCCGCAATACCAAACCCTACGACCGTTTCAGCGCCCGAAAAGGAAAGCCATTCACCTAATGCCATTAGTTGATCAATAGGCAGCACATCGGTATAGTTTGGCCCTACGGCTTTGAGGTAGGCCACTTGATTTTTTTCTTTAAAAGAAAGAAAGACTTTTTCTTCAATTTCTGGTGCTGCGAGATCAATTTGTTCAAGGGCTTCGATTTGAAGTAAGGTATTGTCTTTAAGGGTAAGATATTTTCCTTGATCTGCCTGGATTTCAAAATCAGGATCGAAGGAGTTTGTAAACGAAAGACCAAAATCTTTTAAGCCAGCAAAAGCACTTAGAACGATAAATAATGCGGCGGTTGCGATGATCACCATAAAGAGGGCAAAGGCATTGATTCGGTTGATGACCGTTTGCTGACTTTTAGCAAAAAAATAGCGCAATGCGATTTTAAGTGAATACGTCATGCTTAATTTTTAGAGTACAAAAGCAACTTATTTTTTTTGTCGATGCTCCAGAGCTTCGGGGTTTTTAATCGGATTTTCTCCTTCTTTCAATTCGTGATCTATTGATTCGATATAATCCAATGAATCATCTAAAAAAAAGAGAAGGTCTGGAATTCTTCTCAATTGGTTTTTCATACGTTGCGATAAATCATGGCGCAGTTGAAAACGATTCTCTTTTAGGACTTCGAAATGACGCTGGGCATCTTGTGTAGGAAAAATACTGAGGTAAATTTTAGCGGAGGTAAGGTCGGCCGTTACATGAACTTTAGTCACTGAAATCATTAGGTTACTTACATTCTCTTGACGGATTGCTCCTTGCAAGAGAGTAGCGACCTCTTGTTGTAAAACTTTATTTATTTTTTTTTGTCTCGGCGTTTCTTGTTTGTCCATGGCACAAAAATACGCATAAAAATGAGCTTATAAACGTTCCCACTTATAATCCCCGTTTAATCGGAAGGTGCCTAAATGTTTTTTGCTCCATTGTTCAGGGGGAATTAAGGACAGAAAGGCTTCTTTTTTCCCTTGGTAAAGGTGGTAGGTTTCTCCAACGATGGGTTCAAATTTGAAGTGTGCGGAATAGACCTGTTGCGTATCTGAAGCCAGTGACACAAAAGATTTGATTTTCTCTTGTAAATCATCTAATTCTGCTTGAAACTGTTTAGAAACCTTATCTACCCCTTTCTTTTTAAACGCATCAACATTAGGGACTTCTATAATAGGTCCACTAAGGCTACTAGCATAAGGGAGTAGTTTTGCAATATAGCTTTCTTGGGTTTCATCCCAAACGACAGCATCTGGTTTTTTTTCCTTCAAAGGATTTTTTTTTCAAAGATAACCAAATTGGCGATTTGTATTGCTTGTCAAGATTTACAAAAAGAAGTAAAGACTATTTTCCTCGTCCCGTTTTTCTTACAGCAGTGGTTTTTTTTGTAGCTCTTGGGGCGGCTACTTTTTTATTTTTTTCACTTTGAGTTGATTTGACCTTACTGTTACCAAAGAATTTGCTGCTCATAATGTTTGTTTTTATAAAGATAGGGTATTTGGTGGTGATTTGAAAAGGAGAAAAATAAAAGGGCAGGTCCAGCCAACCATAGCCTTACTACCCTTTTACAAAAATAGGGTGTGAGGCCCTACGGCTCAAAGGTAGTTAATATACCTATATGAACATTGAATTGAGACAATATTGTTAACCGTTCAATTTTCAAGTATTTCTCCTCTGTTTTTTGTAATTGTGTCAGATCCGATTTCATTAGAATAAAAAACAGACAGAGATGTTTTTCTATTGGTTTAGGCGCTCTTTAGGATTGGCAAATTCTATTTTAAAAAAAGAAACCTTCAAAGATCTTGAGGATTAAACACCTTTGAATCAAAAGAAAAGTTTGTTCCCACGGAATTGTACGGCAAGGATTCGCGAAAAACGATTTTGTAAAAGGAAAGTGTCAATTAAAGATGAATTATTTCACAAGATGTATTAATTTTACAACCTAATTAACGGAATGTTTTTTAGTAAGGTCCTATAGCTCAGTTGGTTAGAGTAGCTGACTCATAATCAGTTGGTCCCTGGTTCGAGCCCAGGTGGGACCACATCCAAGAAACCCTAATTACTTATTAAACAAGCCCTTCGAGTAATCGAGGGGTTTTTCTTTACCTAGTATCTAGACACTCAAATATACCTAAAATCATGTCAACTTGCTCATTACTGCCAGTAAATAGACAGTTAAATCCTCAAAAAATCCAACCTAAAACTCTGAAATTAGACCCCCTACTCCAAAATTAAATCCACTTTTCTTTTGGGGGTAGAGCGCATATAATGATGTATTACCTGTTAGTTCAAAATATTTATATAAATTAGATTAATGAAATCCATTAACTTACTTCTAGGGGGCTTATTACTACTATTTGCGTTTGCCTATTCATGTT
>Ga0233444_10000130_pt1 | contig 99595 bp, 104 predicted proteins | sample SI_124_October20_6_FD_182792 | JGI IMG/M metagenome (GOLD analysis project Ga0233444, IMG submission 182792) | Seawater microbial communities from Saanich Inlet, British Columbia, Canada - SI_124_October2016_10_MG | ecosystem: Environmental > Aquatic > Marine > Inlet | place: Canada: British... | reverse complement strand
ACATCTCAATGAACTTGCAATCAACAAACCAAAATTTGTCTTAGCGGGTGCAAATATACACCCCATTTTTAATCCCACAACTATTTCTTAAACCTTTTTTCAAGTTTTTTTCAAACAAACACTTAAAGCAATTAATACTAGACATTTAACAACATCTATTTTTTTTAAAATTCTTTCACTGAAAAGGAATCCCTAAAATTATACTTCATTTATAGAGGTCGAAGACTGAATCTACAACAAATATGAGATTGGTTATCCAAACAATCTTACTAAGAAAAAAGATTACTTATCAATTGGAACAACTACTATATATAATCAAATTGAGGCTAAAGACACCTAATCACTATTGTTTCTTTTTCTTTCGTTGCTTTTTATTCCATTTTTTTCTCATCTTGTCAAGCATCAATTTATATTCATCTACATTAATAATCGCCTTTCTAGCAGTTATTATTTTTATGAAATCGAAGTTTAATTTTGGTTCTTGTGCTTGAAGCTCTCCTAATTGAAATGCATTTTGAAGTACATTTTCTATCAAAAAATCTTCATTTACAATTTCTGGATGATATTCTGATTTTAAAGATAGATTAAAAATATTGGCAGTCGAATTGTACCAAAATGCATTCCAGCCACTTCTCAGGGTTCGAATGTTTTGAAATGCAGTTTTTCCCGTTTGACGATGAATTAACTTAATTAAAATACGGCCTTCAGTATTGGTCATTTTTTTTATTTTGTCAGTAAATTCCCCTTCGAGATAGTCTTGAATAAGTCTTGTGTATTTTTTTCTCTTTCTTTTAGAGGTTATCTTTTCCAACCTAACGTTTAAGGAATCAAGCCGTTGAGAGGCTAGTTTGGCAAACGGATATGCTTTGAACACTTTCTTTTTAAACCACAAATAATACCGAAGGTCTTTTTTTGAACTAAATTTGGGCTTTGGCAATAGCGAAAACCCATTCAAACTAATTGTCAATGTATCTCCAGGTTTTACAAAAATATAGTCTTCTGTAACTATAGGTATAGAGTCTATTTCTTTTTTTTGAGAAAAAGAAATAAAAGAATTGACCAATATATATATGTAAATTAGTTTTTTCAAATTTTTACTTAAATATAATAAATGAGAACAATCTTTGATTTAAAGAGAAACCTTGTTTAAAAAATCTTGCTCAGATATAATTTCTATCCCTAAATCTTGTGCTTTTGTCAACTTGCTCGGCCCCATATTATCGCCTGCAACAATAAAACTTGTTTTTTTCGATATGGAAGAACTTACTTTACCTCCATTATCTTCTATTGTTTTTTTTAATTCATTTCTTGTCAACTGGTAAAAAACACCTGAAACTACAAATACCTCTCCTTTTAATAGCTCTGTTTGATTTTCTAAATTTTCTAAGGAAACCTCTAATTGAATTCCGGCTGCTTTTAGGCGATTGATTAATTGTATGTTTCTCATATCAGAAGAAAAATCAATAATACTTTGCGCAATTCTGTCTCCAATTTCATCAACATTAATTAACGCTTCAAAAGTTGCCGTCATTAAGGCGTCTATTGATTTGAAATGCTTTGCTAGTTTTTTAGAGACGGTCTCTCCAACAAAACGAATACCCAAGGCAAATAACACCTTTTCAAACGGGATTTCTTTCGATTTTTCAATTCCAACAATCATATTTTCAGCTGATTTTTCAGCCATTCTTTCCAAAGGAATTATTTGCTCGATTTTCAAGTTATACAAATCTGCATAATTTTGTATCAATCCCTCTTTTCTTAATAAGTCTACGGTTTCTCCACCCAACCCATCAATATCCATCGCCTTCCTACTTATATAGTGTTGAATTCTTCCTGTAATTTGAGGAGCGCATCCAAATTCATTCGGACAATAATGTTTTGCGTCACCTTCGGTTCGAATTAACTCTGTATTACATTCTGGACAATGGGTAGCATAAATTGTTGGTTTGGATTTCTCTGGTCTTTTTATAAAATCTACTGCTATTATTTTTGGAATGATCTCCCCTCCCTTTTCTACATATACAGTATCTCCTATTCTAATATTTAATTTCTCTATTTGATCTGCATTATGAAGTGATGCTCGTTTCACAATGGTCCCTGCCAATTGGATCGGTTCTAAATTTGCAACAGGTGTAATTGCACCAGTTCTACCAACTTGATAGGTGATTTCATGCAAAACAGTAGAAACTTGTGCCGCTTTGTATTTATAAGCAATTGCCCATCGCGGAGATTTTGCCGTGTACCCTAATTCTTCTTGTTGTTGTAAATTATTCACTTTTATAACCACACCATCTGTTTCATAGGGCAACACATGTCTTTTAGAGTCCCATTCTTTTACAAAATCAAAAACCTGTTCTATTGAATTGGCTAAGGTGATTGTTTTGGGAACCTTAAATCCTACTTTTCTGGCATTTTCTAGACTCTCAAAATGTGTTTTATATTTTCTTTCTGAGGTAACTACCTGGTACAACAAACAATCTAAGGGCCGTTTAGCCACCTCAGCGCTGTCTTGTAACTTCAAGCTTCCACTGGCTGTATTTCTTGGATTTTTGTATTCCTCTTCCCCTTCTTCCAATCGTTGCTTATTCATTCTCTTAAAACCATCTAATGGTAAAATAATTTCACCACGTATTTCAAAATCACGAACAAAATCCAATTTTAAGGACAATGGAATTGAACGAATTGTTTTAATATTAGCGGTGACATCGTCTCCTTGAAAACCATCTCCTCTTGTTACCGCTTTCACGAATTGATTATTCTCATAAGTAAGATTGATCGAAGCTCCATCAAACTTAAGTTCACAAGTATATTCAATATCAGTGGTCCCTAACATTTTTTGGATGCGTTTTTCCCAATCAAATAAATCTTCTTTAGAATATGAATTGCTCAAAGAATACATTCTATTTTGATGAGTAACGGTTGTGAAATTCTTGGTAATTTCACCGCCTACCCTTTGTGTTGGAGAATTTGAATCAAAAAATTCAGGATGTGCTTCTTCTAATTTTTCTAATTCTTTAAGAATGATATCAAAATCAAAATCGGAAATTGTCGCATTGTCTAAGACATAATAATTATAAGTATGTTGATTTAATTCTTCGCGAAGTTGTTCTATTTTTTGTTGAATTGTCATGAAGCTAATTAATTATTCTATCTGAATTAAAAAATTAAGTATAGCTTCAAAAATAATATAATAAATACAAAATTCATCATAATCACAATTCTATTTTACGAAAGAACCTATCGCTTTCTATCATCGATTTATGAAAAACAAAATAATACATTTAGGCAATCTCCCTTGGTGAATATGAAGATCAAAAAAACATTAATAATAGGTATATCTTCTCACTTTAGCGATGTGTTTGGCCAAACGTATTACTTGATGAGAATATCCGTATTCGTTATCATACCATACATATAAGACAATCGTTTCTTTGTCTGTAATTGTTGCTTTACTATCAAAAATTGAAGGTGCAGTCGATCCAATAATGTCTGAAGATACTAATTCATTATCGATAGAATATTTAATTTGTTCGACAAGATCTCCTTCTAAAGCATATTTTTTCAACAGTGAATTTACAGTGTGTTTTGAGACCTTTGTTCTTAATTGTAGGTTTAAAATTGCTAATGATCCATTTGGAACTGGAACCCTAATTGCATTTGATGTTAACTTGCCTTCCAGAGCAGGTATTGCCTTGGAAACAGCTGCCCCTGCCCCTGTCTCTGTAATCACCATGTTCAAGGCTGCTGCCCTTCCTCTTCTATATTTACGATGCATATTATCTACTAAATTCTGATCATTTGTATACGCATGAATCGTCTCTAAATGGCCTTTATGAATACCAAAATTATCTTCTAAAACTTTTAAAATAGGAGTGATTGCATTTGTTGTACAAGAGGCCGCTGAAAAAATATCGACGGTATCTGGATGGTATTGTTTGTGATTTACACCATGTACAATATTGGGAATTCCTTTTCCAGGAGCTGTTAAGAGTACTTTACTCGCTCCTGAAGCTTTTAAATGCCTACTCAGTGCAACTTTATCGGTAAAAGCTCCTGTATTATCAATAATTAACGCGTCTTTAATTCCATATTTTGTATACTCAATATCTTCTGGTTGGTTTGAAGAAATCATATAAACAGTCGTTCCGTTTATAATCAAAGCCTTTCGATCAAAATCTGTTTGAACGGTTCCTAAAAAATCTCCGTGAACAGAATCTATACTTAATAATGACGCTCTTTTTAATAGAACTGTTTGTGTAATTTCTCCCCGAGTTACAATAGCTCTGAGACGCAATTGAGAACCTTTACCCATTTTAGACATCAATTCTCTTGCCAATAAACGACCTATCCTACCAAAGCCATACAAAACAACATCTTTTGGCTGAATCTCTTTCGATATTGTTGCTTTTTCTAGTTTATTCTTTAAAAACTCAACCTTGTCCTCCGCAGTTTTAGGACTTAAATAAGATTCATAAGCTAATTTTCCAATATCTAGTTTAGAGGAGGGAAGTTTTATTTGTTGTAGCGCTTTGGCGATGCGTAAAGCATCTTGAATTGAAATTGGTTTTTCTATAAATTCTTTTGCATAATTTATTAAATTCAATACTTCGCTTGCTCTTTTATCTACAAGAGAATTCCTGAATAAAACCAACTCTATCGATTTCTCATACCACAAATCGTTTACTATCGTTATAAATTCAATGGTAGCTCTTCTATTGATAACTTGTTCTGAAACTTCCTCTTCGTAATTTAATGTTGTTGACATACCTGTATAAATAGCGTTTAAATTTTCTTCAAAAGTATTTCTTTTTTATAATATACGAAATCGATTTCGTAAAGTTTTCGTAAATAAAAAAAACCTTGATCTGTAATCAAGGTTTTATCATGGATGAAAATACAATTTTATCTGAAGGCATACCGCTCTTTTTCTCCATCTAAATTGATTACTTCTAAATAAATAGGAGCTCCTCTTAAGTTGGAAGCATCGATTAATTCGACTGTTTGTTTGGCATTTAAAACTACTTTTTTGTTTACCTTAGTAATGATATACCCCTCTTTAACACCGTAGTAGTGAAGGTTTTTATTTCTATTACTAATTATTTTAGCGCCACCGGAAAGGTTGTAATTTTTTAATTCTTTTTTGGTTAAATCTTTTAAATGAACATTCAAAGTTTCTGAGACAAATAGATTTTTCTTTCCGAGTTCAACTCTCTTTGTGAGGAATTCACCTTTTCTTTCTATGGTAATATTTACAAAATCTCCTGGCCTCTTAGCTGTTAACTGCCCTCTTAATTCAGAAAATTTAGAAATCTTAACATTATTTACTTTTTTAATGACGTCATCAGATTTTAATCCTGATTTTTTTGCTCCCCCATCATCATTAACTGAGGCAATTTTTACGCCATCAATTTGCTCGTTTCGCTGATCTATCCGTATTCCAAGAATTGCTTCTTGTACAGCACCAAATTCCAATAAATCATCGATAATTTTCTTAGCTATATTCGATGGAACTGCAAATGAATACCCAACAAAAGAACCTGTTTTGGAAGAAATAGCCGTATTGATACCTACTAATTCTCCTCGAGTGTTTACCAAAGCACCTCCACTATTTCCAGGATTCACCGCTGCATCTGTTTGAATAAAGGAGTCTATATTTCTGTTTCCTTCTAGATCTCTTCCTTTTGCACTTACAATACCAGCAGTAACAGTAGAAGTTAAGTTATAGGGGTTTCCAACTGCTAAAACCCACTCTCCTATTTGTAGGGTATTTGAGTTTGCAAAAGGGATATAAGCTAATTCATCGTCAGTATCAATTTTTAACAAAGCAATATCATTTTCTTTGTCGTCACCAACTAATTGTGCTGCATATTTTTGCCTATTATTCAAAGTAACTTCAATTTGTGTAGCTCCAGCGATCACATGATAATTGGTGACAATATAACCGTCTTGGGATATAATTACTCCACTTCCTGTACCTACCTGCTCGTATTGTTTTTCTCTACCTCCATTTCCAAAAAAAATGTCTATTGGATTGACCTGACTAATGATGGATATGTTTTTAACATGAACAACAGAGTTCACGGTATTTTCTGCAGCGGTCGTTAAATCTACAGAACTTGAAATTGAATTCATTTTGTGAATGGCAGGAGTGTAATTTACAGGGGCAGTTTTGAAAGATTCTGATGTTGTCCTTTCAACGACTATTGCATCACTAAAAAACAGTTTATACCCACTCAAAGAGATGATTCCTCCTAAAATTGCGACGACTAATAAAACAGCTATTTTTTTCATTTTTTCATTTTTTTATAAATCAAATATACATTTTTAACATATTTGAAAAATTAGTTTAACAGGTTTTTAACTGAGTTTAACCACTCTTTAACACTCTGTTTTTATTGATTAAATACCTATATTTGTCCTAATGAATATAGCTTTTTATAAATACCAAGGAACTGGAAATGACTTTGTGATGATAGACAACAGAACAAATGCTTTTCCAAAATCAAATACAAACATCATATCCAATCTTTGTGATAGACATTTTGGTATTGGAGCAGATGGCGTTATTTTAATTGAAAATGATACAGAATTTGATTTCAAAATGATTTATTTTAATGCTGACGGAAGTCAGACTTTCTGTGGTAATGGAGGAAGATGTGCTGTTGCTTTTGCAAAAAAATTAAAAATCATAGATTTAAAAACTAATTTTATTGCATTTGATGGAGCTCATTTTGCAAAAATTGAAAATGAGATTATTTCTTTAAAAATGATAGATGTTGAAGAAATTAAAGTTCATGAAAATTCAGTTTTCACATATACAGGAACACAACACCATGTGGAGTTGGTAGATGATTTAGATCTTTTTCCAGTATATGAAGAAGGAAAAAAAATTAGAAACTCTTATAAGGACCCCGGAAGTAATGTCAATTTTGTTGAACAAATTAATACAACTACTTTTAGAGTTCGAACCTATGAAAAAGGTGTAGAAAACGAAACATTGGCCTGCGGAACGGGAGTAACGGCTGTTGCAATAGCAATGCATAAAATAAAAAAAACAACCAGCACTTTAATTTCTTTACCTGTTGAAGGTGGAAATTTAGAGGTATCTTTTACCGAAGAAAATGGCGTGTACAAAAATGTATTTTTGAAAGGACCAGCAAAAGCTGTTTATAATGGAAATATCACCCTCTAATGAAAACACTCAAAGGCGAAAATTTAACTTTAAGAGCTTTGGAATTAGAGGATTTAGATTTCTTATTTCAAATAGAGAATAATGAATCTTTTTGGGAAGTAAGCCACACCCAAGCCCCCTTTTCTAAATATATTTTAAAAAAATACATAGAAAATGGACATCTAGATATTTTTGAAGCAAAACAATTGCGGTTTTTAATTGAAGAGAAATCAACAAACAAACGAATAGGAATGATTGATCTCTTCGATTTTAACCCACAACATCAAAGAGCTGGAATTGGTATATTAATACACCCAAAATTTCAACAAAAAGGTTTTGCTTCTGAAGCACTATCCATTATAATCAATTATTGCTTTTCTCATATCAACTTGCATCAATTGTATGTGAATATCACCACTGATAATACGAAAAGCATTTCACTTTTCGAAAAACATCATTTTACAAAGGTAGGAATCAAAAAAGATTGGATTTTATCTGAGGGAACATTTAAAAATGAAATTTTATTTCAATTGATAAAAGACTAATTTTATTTTTCATTAAAATTAAAACATTGTATAAAAAAATAGCATCCATCGCAATTGGCCTCTTTATTTTAATAGGTGCCTCTATAGGGTATTACTACTATCAAAAAATATTTGGTATATCCATTACCAAAGAGGTGGTTCTTTTCGTAAACTCAACAGACAAGTTGATGGATCTGAACAATAAAATATCAGCAGTATCCACTAAAAAAGAGGGGTTTCTTTGGGTCGCTGCAAGAAAAGGCTTTAGCAAACCAAAGAGCGGAAGGTATCTCTTAAAAAAAGAGATGTCTAACAACGATCTTGTAAACTTGTTAAGGAGTGGCAACCAAACTCCGATAAAGCTGTCTTTCAATAATCAAGACAGCCTAGAAAAATTAGCCAGCAGAATTGCACAACAACTCGAGACAGACTCAATTTCACTTTTAAACTCTTTTAAAGATCCTGCCTTTTTATCAAAAATTAAAATGACTGAAAAATCTGTTTTACAAATTTTTATTCCTAACAGTTATCAGTTTTATTGGACTACTACCCCTCAAAAATTTAGGGATAAAATTTTCAATGAATACAAGCGTTTTTGGAACCAAAGTAGACTAACAAAAGCGGCTAAATTAAACCTAAGTATCAATGAAGTGATCACCTTAGCTTCCATCGTTCAGAAAGAAACTACAAAAGCAATAGAAAGACCTATCGTTGCAGGTTTGTATTTGAATAGATTAAAAAAAGAATGGCCTCTGCAAGCAGATCCAACAATTATCTATTGTATAAGAGAAATTAAAGGGCAAAATTACAAGGTAAAAAGAGTGTTAAATTCAGATTTAAAAATCAACTCACCCTATAATACTTATAAGAACAAAGGCTTGCCCCCTACCTTGATTGCAATGCCAGATATCTCTGCAATTGATGCTGTTTTAAACGCTCAAAAACACAACTATTTTTACATGTGTGCAGACATTGAAAATATAGGCTACCATAGTTTTACAAGATCTCTTTTACAACATAACAAAAATGCAAAAAGATATCACCGATGGTTAAATAAACAACGAATTAATAGATAATGGTCAAAAAATATCCCCTTTTATTTTTTTTACTTCTCTCACTAACTTTATTCTCTCAAAATTCCTCTTTTTACGAGAAATCAGACACTTTAAATATCAAAAGAAGAAATGCGATCATTATTTCTGAAGGTATTGTGTTGAGCGGTGCCTTGATTTCGCTCAATGAACTTTGGTACAAGAATTATCCACAGCGTAATTTTATTTGAAAAACGACTACAACCAATGGAAACAAATGGACAAAGTAGGACATTTTATGACGTCTTATTATGGCGGTAAACTAGGAATGGATGCTTTAAACTGGGCTGGAGTTTCTAAAAAAAATCAATTGATCTATGGAGCAGGTATCGGTTTTGTATTCCTAAGCGCAGTAGAAATTTTAGATGGTTTTTCAGAAGAATGGGGTGCTTCTACAAGTGATGTTATTGCAAATGCAGCAGGAACTGGCTTTTTAATTGGACAAGAGTTATTATGGAAGGAACAACGCATCTCAGTAAAATACTCTTTCCATCAGACCAATTTTGCAAAACAAAGACCCGCTATTTTGGGAGAAAACTATTTTCAACAAACTTTAAAGGACTATAATGGACAAACCTATTGGCTTTCTGCAAACATATGGTCGTTTAATAAAAAAAGTACTATTCCAAAATGGTTGAACATTGCCTTGGGATATGGAGCGGAAGGAATGTTGTATGGAAATACAACAATATCCACTCTTAATACTCCTTACAGACAATTTTATCTCAGTCTAGATGTAGATTTGACAAAAATTAAGACAAATTCAGAATTCTTAAAATCTGTCTTTTCTGTTGTAAACTTCATAAAAATTCCCGCTCCTACCCTAGAAATCAATACAAAAGGGAGGGTTCGGTTTCATTATCTGTATTTTTAATAAAATTTAACATATTGACAATCAGTATATTTAAATTTTGATGATACATTTGCAACCGCAAAACAGAAAGATTACATTTATCAAAAGAAAGTTATTTTTTAGCATCGTATTTTTAGGGTTTATCAATGCAACGACTGTTGGCGAGAAAACACTTCCTACGAATACAATTACCAGTCCAAAATTAGTTGCATACAACATTCCGTATTTAGAAAAAGACTTTGTCGGTTTTAAAGAAGCGCTAGCCTTCAAAGAATCACAAGGAAAATATACTGCTGTAAATACATTCGGATATTTAGGAAAATATCAATTTGGAAAAACTACGCTACTCAGATTTAAAATTTACAATACAAAAGCATTTTTAAACAATCCAGAATTACAAGAAAAAGCGTTTAAAGCATTATGTAAAGTGAATAAATGGATTTTAAGAAAAGACATTCAACGTTGTGTTGGTAAAACCATAAACGGTATTACCATTTCAACTTCAGGGATACTAGCTGCTGCTCATTTAAGTGGTGCAAGGAATGTAAAAAAATTCTTACGAAGTAATGGAACTCTAAATTTTTCTGATGCTTATGGATCCTCTATAGAATCCTATTTAAAAAAGTTTGGAGGCTATGATGTTTCTGAAATTGAACCAGATAGAAACGCCAGAATATAATTACTTTTGAATAATAAAAATTGCAGGTTTTTTGTGCAAATCTGGCTGTTGATGTTTCCAGTCTTTCACAAGCATCGTTTTTATAAATTCAGTTTGCAAAGTGATATCTACCGCAATACATACATAGGTTGTTGGAGACAAAACAGCCTTCAAGTCTGCAAACATTTTTTCATTTCTATAAGGGGTTTCTATAAAAATTTGAGATTGATTTTTATCGTTAGATAAGCGCTCTAATTCTTTAATCGCTTTTTTTCTTTCTCCTTTTTCGATTGGTAAGTATCCATTAAAAGCAAAATTTTGTCCATTCATACCAGAACTCATCATGGCCATTAAAATTGAACTAGGACCAACTAAAGGAACTACTTGAATGTTTTTCTGGTGTGCCATTTTAACGATACTTGCTCCTGGGTCAGCGACAGCAGGAACTCCAGCTTCAGATAGCAATCCTACATTAACCCCTTCTTTACAAATGTCTAAATACCTTAATGTTTCAGTTTCCTCTGCATATTTATCTAACAACATCAAATGAAGAGAGGGCTGTGACTTTTTTGGAGAAATTTTTTTAATAAATCTCCTTGCAGATTTTTCATTTTCGACAATGTAATAATCGATTTGTTCTACAACTTTTTTAACTGACAGAGGCATTACTTCTAATGGTTCTGTTTCACCGAGGGTCGTCGGGATTAAATAAAGTTTACCAAGCATCTTATATTTTTTTTAATATACATTCACAAGCTTCATCTAACATTGAGTATACATTTTCAAAACCTGAAGATTCTCCATCATAAGGATCTGGCACACTCCGGTTCTGATTAGGATGAGCTTCATTTAAAATTAACTTTATTTTAGAAATATCTAAATCAGTTCTAGCCAGCAAAAGTAAATGGTCATAATTACTTTGATCCATGGCAAAGATCCTATCGAATGTATCAAAATCTTTGACTGAAACTTTTCTTGCTCTTTGACTGCTGATATCCAATCCATATTTGGCAGCAACATTTATGGAACGCTGATCTGGTTTATTTCCTAAGTGATAGGCTGCGGTACCTGCAGAATCTACAAAAACACTCTCAGGACTTGTTTTTGATTTTAAAATTCCCTCCGCCAATGGTGAACGACAGATATTACCTAAACAAACCATCAATATTTTTTGCATCTATTAATTCTGTAAAACAAGGGTATTTATTACTCCTAGAATTGAAAATTTCCGTTTAAAATGTCAATTTTTTAGTAAGGTCGTCTACATACTTTCGAAATTGCTTATCTGTTTCTGTTAGATTATCAACAGTTTTACAAGCGTGCAATACCGTAGCGTGATCTCTTTGCCCAATTTGATTACCAATACTCGCCAAGGAGGTTTTAGTCAATCTTTTTGCAAAGAACATTGCTAATTGTCTTGCCTGAACAATATGACGTTTACGGGTTTTGGATTGAAGCGTCGCTACATCCATATCAAAATATTTAGAAACTTCTTTCTGTATGTAATCTATAGAAACTTCTTTTTTGGTGTTTTTTACAAATTTATCTACGATCTGTTTTGCCAATTCTAGAGAAAACTCTCTTCTATTGAAAGAAGCTTGAGCAATCATAGAGATGATGACCCCTTCTAATTCTCGTACGTTAGATTTAATATTCTTTGCAATGTATTCTACGATATCGTCTGGCATTTGCACGCCATCTCTAAATAGTTTATTCTGAAGAATTGAAATCCTAGTTTCGAAATCTGGTGCTTGTAATTCCGCAGATAGCCCCCATTTAAAACGTGACAATAAACGCTGTTCAATATCTTGCATATCTACTGGTGCCTTGTCTGATGTCAATATCACCTGTTTCCCATTTTGGTGTAGGTGATTAAAAATATGAAAGAAAACATCCTGTGTTCCTGCTTTACCCGAGAGAAATTGAACATCATCAATGATTAATACATCAATCATTTGATAAAAATGAATAAAATCATTTCTTGTATTTGATTTTACTGAATCAATGAACTGTTGTGTAAATTTTTCGGAAGAAATGTACAACACCGTTTTGTCTGGGTATTTATCTTTAATATCAACGCCTATAGCATGAGATAAATGTGTTTTACCCAAACCTACTCCTCCATAAATTAATAAGGGATTGAAAGAAGTTCCTCCTGGCTTATTAGCTACTGCCATTCCAGCAGATCGAGCCAATCTATTTGAATCTCCTTCAACAAAATTATCAAAATTATAATTTGGGTTTAATTGTGATTCTATTTTTACTTTTTGTAACCCTGGAATTACAAAAGGGTTTCTCAGTTCTCTTTTATTAGATTCTAAAGGAATCGTAACTTTTTGTGATTTAAGTGGATCTCTGTTCGAACTTGGAATTTTAACAATTTGAGGTCTATTACTGCTGTAATTATTCTCCATCTTAACATCATAAATCAATTTGGCATCAGTTCCCAATTGTTTTACGAGTGCAACCCGTAATAATTTAATATAATGTTCTTCTAACCATTCATAAAAAAACTTACTAGGCACTTGAATCGTTAATGCTTCTCCCGAAATTTTCACTGGCTTTATAGGCTCAAACCAAGTTTTATAAGCCTGTGGTTTTATGTTGTCTTTTATAAAAACAAGACACTCATTCCAAACTGAGTCAGCAGTTAAAGTCATTTAGCTAGGATAAATTTTAAAGTTTTTTAATTCGTTTAAAAATGGTTTAATATTGCCATTAATTAGGGTTACACAAAAGTGTGAATAAAATTCAGTATAAAAAAATTAAATTGCTATTGATTATTAATTATTTTTTACGTAACATAACAAAAAAATAAAATTCAGTGAAGTTGCAAAAATTCATTACCAAAACAAGAATTCGATATTCAGAAACCGACCAAATGGGAGTGGTTTATCACGGAAACTACGCTCAGTTTTTTGAATTAGGAAGAACGGAATGGCTTCGTTCTCTGGGGGTCACTTATAAAGACATGGAAAACAATGGAATAATACTCCCTGTAATTTCATTACAATGTGATTTTATTAAATCTGCCCTCTATGATGATGTTCTAACCATAGAAACTTTTCTTAAAAAAACACCGCTTGTAAAAATTGCGTTTTATTATGAAATTAAAAATCAAAATGAGGAATTAATTTGTACAGGAAACTCAGTGTTAGCTTTTATGAATAGCAAAACAATGAAACCGATGCGATGTCCTGATTATTTACTAAACAGTTTGAAAGTATAAGAGATCGTTTCTTTTCCACTTTTATTGAATTCAATACGAAACGTTACTTCATTTTAATTTCAACTTGATACAAATTTTTAAAAATATTAAAAACAGATTCTGAATCCTTTTTTCGAACAGAAATCTCGTATTCACAATTCATTTCTAATTGTTGACGAACAATCTGTATTTTTTTCTCTCTAATAACCCTCATTACCGTGTTCATTAAATTGTAATTAAACGTTATTATGAAGAAAGTATTTATTGTTTTTTCTATCACATTTGAAGCTTCTAAGGTAATTTTTGCAGATGTTTTATATGCAGAAATCAAACCACCAACACCGAGTTTAACCCCTCCAAAATACCGCACACAAACTACCAAAATATTGGTTAACTGAAACGATTGAATTTGACCATGGATAGGGATACCTGCAGAATTATTTGGCTCACCATCATCATTTGCTCTGAATCTAATTTCAGAGACACCTAGTTGATAAGCGTAACAAAAATGACGCGCAGAATGATGTTTTTTTTTCAAAGCCTCCAAACAGTCTTTTACATCATCTTCAGATAGAACAGGAAAAGCATAACCAAAAAACTTACTTGCTTTCTCTTTGTATAGCGTTTCTTTTGTAGGGACATGTATTGTCTTGTAGGTGTCACTTAACATTAGGCCAAAGTGACTAAAATGATTCCTAGAACTGCTAGAGAAACCCCAATTTTATTTTTAATACTAAAATGTTCTTTAAACAAAATCAAACCTACAATTGAGGAAACGATTACAATTGCTACATTATTCAACGTAAAAAGGGTAGAGCTTTCAAAACCGTCTGTTTGAAGTGCTTTGATTAAAAAAACTATAGAATAATAATTAGGAACTCCCAAAATAAACCCAGCAATTATATTTTTAAACCCGAAAGAACTTCTTTTTTTTAAGGCTTTAATTCCCAAGATGATAGTTCCAAAAAGAGCTGCAATTGCAAATAAACTTCCTGAAAAAACGGCAACCTCTTCCTTTGGAACAAAATGTACTTCAATATACTTTAAAGAAGTATCAATGATTCCTGAACCAAAAAAAAGCAACATAGGAAAAAGTAATCCAACTTTTTTAAAATCATCTTCACCCTCTTTAATCGAGGCCAGATATACTGCAATTAAAGCAATAACAATTCCTGCTATTTTCAGTAAATTAACAGATTCATCATATAGAAGAATTCCAAAAAATATAGGAATCACTACAGACATTTTTCCTGAAATTGAGGCAACAGAAATTCCATTTTTTTGGGCTGTCATCGCCATTACAAAAAATATCGAAACAAACATTGCTCCTAAAAATAATGCTCCATAAAACCAAGGTTGATCGGGAATCTCTGAAATCAGAATCGTCTTTTCTGAAGATAGAAATCCTAAAATAAAAGCAACGATGTAATTGACTACAATGGCTTTTAAAGTGTCAATTTTAAAAATACCAAAGTATTTAAATATGACAAATAAACCTGTGGAAAAAAGAATACTTAAAAATAAATATATCAAAATAAATGTTGTTTTTTAATGAATAATTGAGTTACATCCTCTTGGTGAGGTATTAAATTCCAAGTATGGATTCCCATGGCACCAGCCGCAGCAGTATTTTCTTTTAAATCATCTATGAATAAGGTTTCTTCAGCTATTAAATTATTTTCATTTAAAGCAAACTCATAAATTTCATTGTCGGGTTTCCTTAAATTAATCTCATGAGATAAATAAAATTGCTCAAAACAATTTTTGAACTCCATATATTGTTTCAAACCCCAATTGTTTTGAATCCATGAAATATGCAAATCGTTGGTATTACTCAATAAAAACAATCTGTATTTTTTACTATTGTAAAGTTCTTTTAAAAAAGAAAATCTGTTGCTAGGAAAATTTAATAAAATTGAATTCCATGCGAAAACTAATTCTGAGACAGAAACTCCAAACTGAGAAGAAAAGAAATTTGTGAATTCTTGAGTAGACATCAATCCTTTTTCATATTGATGAGCAACAGCAATCAATTGATCCGAAACACCTGGAACTCCTAATTTTTGTAATTCTCTTTGGGGTGCTTTTTTATCTAAATTGATAAAGATATCGCCAAAATCAAAAATAATATTCTTAATCATTTACATATCTTTTTAACACATCTGTATGAACATCCATTTGTTCGCATGAAGACCTGTTTAAATTAGGAGACGGAATGCCTTCTTTAAATTCTTTATCACCTATAAAAACCCTTGCTTCGTCCCATAAATTTTCATCTATAAAGGTTTGTAATGTTTGCAAACCTCCTTCTATGATAACGGATTGAATGTGATTTTCTTGCAATACTTTACAAATTTGAATGGCAATATTTTTCGAAAAATTAATCTCTTCAAAAACCAGCTTCTCTTCACGTTGTTGTGGCTTCATCCCTAATCCGGTGATCACTATTGTTTGTATACTCGCATCAAAAATAGTGGCTGTCTTGGGAATTCTCAAATTTCTATCTAGTACAATCCTCACAGGGTCTTGACCAATCCAACTTCTTACATTTAATTTTGGATTGTCGTCAATTACAGTAGAGGTGCCTACCAAAACTGCATGTTCTTTACTTCTCCATTGATGAACGAGTTGTTGCGAGTATTGATTCGAGATCCAAACAGGTTCTTGTTTCTCTTTTGAAAGAGGAGCGATGAAACCATCTTTGGTTTCAGCCCATTTTAGAATAATATAAGGCCTCTTTTTTTCCTGAACTGTAAAAAACCGTTGATGATGTTTAATACATTCACTTTCTAAGACTCCTACAACCACACTCACTCCTGCATTTTTAAGACGGTCAACTCCCTTACCTGCAACCAGACAATTAGAATCTATACAACCAATAACTACTTTTTTAGGCTGGTATTTGATAATTAAATCTGCACAAGGAGGTGTTTTTCCATAATGAGAACAGGGCTCTAGGGTTACGTAAATAATTGACTCTTTAATAAGAGAGGTATCTTTTACAGATTGTATTGCATTAACTTCTGCGTGATTTCCTCCATAGGCGGAAGTAACCCCCTCACCAATAATTGTATCATTATACACAATAACAGCACCAACAGAAGGATTTGGGCGCGTGAAACCCACACCTCTTTTGGCGATTAATAGACATCTTTTTATGTATTTTTCGTGATTGATAGTATACTACTTTACAGAAAACTGAATCAAATTTAATTTAAAATTTGATTTTTGCAGTTTTATCTATTAAAATTTCTTTTTTAAAGCCTACAACATGATATATTAAACTTCCTTTGATTTGGACATTTATTTCATTGGTTAATACAGTATTTACAAGACTGCTTAAAAAATCTTTATTTGAGGTGCTTAAAATATCTTTGGCAGGAATATTTAAATGCAAAGGAACTGTAAATTTATCTTCAGAAGGTACTTTAAACTCATCAGAAAAAACGTGTACAAGCTCAACACCATTGACAACTACCTTAATTTGATCCGTGGAAATTGAACCCCCAACATGATTTGGATTTTCAAAAAAAGCCACCGCTTTCAGACGAATTGTACTTGAAGAAAAACGTACCAACTTGACATCATCTACCTTAACAAAGATAGGCTGCTTAGTCAGCGAGCAACTTATTAATACTAAAAATAAAAGCAGAAAAGATAGCGAATATTTCATCTAAATTGATTAAAAATTAGGTACATTGCTCATGCAAAAATACAGTAATAAATGACAAATAATGAGTTTATCATTAGAGAAATACAACCTGATGATAATGAGCACTTGGCAAATGTAATCAGAGAAGTAATTTTAGAGATGGGAGCTCCAAAAACTGGAACAGCTTATGAAGATAAAGCAACAGACCAAATGTTTGAAAACTTTCAAAAATCAAGATCCTTTTACTACGTTGTAGAGTATAAAAACAAAGTCATCGGTGGGGCAGGAATTGCTCCTTTACAGAATTCTGAAAATGATTTCTGTGAACTTCAAAAAATGTATTTTCTACCCATACTAAGAGGCAAAGGCTTCGGCTCTAAACTCATAAAAACTTGTTTAAAAAAAGCAGTATTATCGGGATATAAAAACTGTTATCTAGAGACGATGCCCTATATGAAAGCCGCAACAACACTGTATAAAAAAAATGGCTTTATTAATTTAAAAAAACCCTTAGGAGACACAGGACATTATTCTTGTAATGTATGGATGCTCAAAAAGTTATGACTTTAAAAGAATGTAGATTACATATTCATGAAGCCCTTTCAAAAATCTATCCAAAAACAGAAATAGATAGCTTCTTTTTTCTGATGATTGAGGAAAAATTAAACCTGCAAAGAATTGATACGGTTCTAAAACCTGATTTCTTAATTTCTCAAGACAATTTAACAACGTTCTTAAAAATCATCAAAAGACTTCAAAATGAAGAACCAATTCAATACATATTAAAAAAAACAAGCTTTTATGGGTTGCCATTTATTGTCGATAAAAACACCTTAATTCCAAGGCCAGAAACTGAAGAATTAGTTGCCTGGATTATCGAAGAAGCCTCAAAAGGTAAACTACATAAAAAAGACAAAATCTCAATTCTTGACATCGGAACCGGAACCGGTTGTATTCCTATTTCTTTGGCTAAAAATTTAATAAAATCTTCTGTTTCCGCAATAGATATCTCTCAAAAAGCATTACTGATTGCAAAAAAAAATGCGCTTTTAAATAACACTAAAATTGATTTTTTTGAAATGGACATCTTAAACACCGAAAGCCTTCCTCAAAAATTTGATATTATTGTATCCAACCCACCCTATGTTAGAGAGTTAGAAAAAAGAGAAATCAAAAAGAATGTTTTACAAAATGAACCCCATTTAGCATTGTTCGTCGACAACAATAATCCCTTACTTTTTTATAAAAAAATTGCAGATTTAGCAATTAAGTATCTCCGTCAAGATGGACTGCTTTTTTTTGAAATCAATCAATATCTAGAAAAAGAAACTGTGAAAATGTTAGAAATGAAAGGATTTAAAAATATTGAATTAAGAAAAGATTTATTTGGTAATTATAGGATGATACAATGTAACAACATCCTATAAACTATTTTACCTTTAAACTCCATTCAAATTGAAAACTTGAAACAATAACTCCAGCTGCATTAACCCCATCAGAAGTTAGCCTAACTATTTGACCTTCATTGGTTTCTATAGATTTCTGAATCGCTTCTTTAATTTGAATTCCACCGCTACAAGTAAACAATATTGTACCGGTGGCTTTTTTAAAAAAGGCACTTTCCTGATGTGTAACTAGCATAGAGACGGTTCGATTGGACTTTTTAATTTCTTGCATTACTAATACTCCTGTACTCATTTCCGCAGCCATCCCTTGAGCTGCCCAAAACATACTTTTAAACGGATTTTGATTGAGCCATTGATATTTAATCCTTACAACAGCAGTAGTCTCAGTTATTGATTTTACTCTCATTCCACTGATATAGGCCAGAGGAAGATTGAATAACATAAATAAATTTATTCTTGTGGGTGTTATTATCATATTCATTTTATGTGATCGCAATTTACTTCTTTTTAAAAGAAGTAATTGTAATTTAATTGTGTGTTAAAATAATACTAAAACAAGATTACTAAAACTTCAAGTCAAATATATAATGAGTATCTTTATTATTATATATCATCTTAAAAAATGAAGAAACCATTTATACTGTCCGCTAAAAATATATTCGTACTATTCATTTTATCAACCCTGTTTTTTTGTTGTAATAAAAATGAGGCGAAAATTCGGTATGACAAAGGGGGAGTAATCGTGGAAAACCCAGATGCTCAAGTAGTGATGCATGATGGAGAAAAAAGAGAATATGTATTATATGTTCCTGACTCCTATGACGGAATTGCAGCGGTTCCGATACTGTTTAATTTCCACGGTTATGGAGGAAACGCAAGTGAATATATGATGGAAACTGATATGCGTTCGCTTGCTGAATCTGAAACTTTTATTTTGGTGTACCCTCAAGGAAGCCTTTTAAATGGGTCTCCTCATTGGAATCCCTCACTCCCTAGTACCGAAAATAAAAGCAATGCAGATGATCTAGGCTTCATAGAGGCACTAGTAAATAAACTTTCAACAGAACATGTCATTGACATGAAAAGAATATATGCCTGTGGATATTCAAACGGGGGGATGATGAGTTATGGATTAGCATCTCATAAAAGTAATTTAATCGCTGCTGTAGGCGCTATTTCAGGAGCAATGCTTGAGACTGACATTACGCCTTCTCACCCGATACCGGTTATAAAAATTCACGGAACAGCTGATGACGTATTGCCTTATAATGGATCGAACGAATTCAATTCTGTAGAGAACACGCTTGCATATTGGATAAATTTTAACCAAACAAACACAACACCGGTAGTTACTAATTTCAATAACAATGGAACTCTAATTGAGCATTTTGTCTATGCAGATGGAGATAACGGAGCTACTGTAGAGCATTATAAAGTCATTGAAGGAGGGCATACCTGGCTTGATATGAATTTTCAGAACACAAACACAGGCAAGTTAATTTGGGATTTTGTTTCAAAATATGATGTCAATGGACTCCTGTAACCCAAATAAATGGATACAATCTAACTAAAAACAGTAAAAGATTCTTTGTTGAAAGTAAATCTGAAAGATCATCTACAGAAGGCTACTTCTTGTCCAAGTGCTCCTCAATATCGGCAATATGGTGCTGTAATGCTTGTGCAGAAATTTGTATTTCCTTGATCAATAAAGCTAAAGATATAATCAACAGAATCAAAGCAAAACCGAATACCCATATGGCAATTGCATAAATATCAACATAAATTAAAAACATCGTTAATACACAAAACAACAAACTAGAAATCCCAAAAATCTGCATCCATCTAGTTAGATTCAAACGGAGTTTTAAATTCTTAATCTGCCTCAACAAAGAAGCCTCTTTTCTTTGAAGATAGATGTCGTGCAAATTTCTAATTACAGCTGCATATGCCAAAAACCGATTGGTATATGCCAACATAATTAAAGAAATCGCAGAAAATAGTAGTGCCGGTGTTGTTAATGATAATTCTTCCATACAGACGTCAAAATTAAGTAATAAGTGAGTATCAATAAAAAATAACGTGAAATTTTTTTAAAAATATATTTTCAGATTCTATCATCTCTTATTTCTAAACCCCACAAAAATGGTACATTTGCATTTATGCGAATAGATATTATTTCAGTTGCTCCAAGTTTGTTAGAAAGTCCGTTCAACCACTCTATCGTTAAAAGAGCAAAAGACAAAGGTTTGGCAGAAATTATAATTCACGACCTGCGAGCATACGGTCTGGGAAATTACAAACAAATAGATGACACTCAATTTGGCGGAGGCGCTGGAATGGTAATGATGATTGAACCCATTGCAAATTGTATCAGAAAACTTCAATCTGAGAGAATTTATGACGAAATCATTTACATGACTCCTGATGCAAAAACATTGAATCAACAAACCGCAAATACACTTTCGTTAAAAAAAAATATCCTCATCTTAACAGGACATTATAAAGGCGTAGACCAAAGAATTCGAGACCTCTTCATTACAAAAGAAATTTCTATCGGAGATTATGTTTTAACAGGGGGAGAATTAGCCGCGGCCGTTTTAGTCGATGCTGTTGTGCGTTTAATACCAGGTGTTATAGGTGACGAACAATCTGCTTTGACAGATTCTTTTCAAGATAACCTCCTCTCACCTCCAGTGTATACAAGACCTTCAGAGTTTGAAGGAACCAGCGTTCCTGACATCTTATTAACAGGTAATTTTCCGAAAATTGATGACTGGAGAGCCGAACAAGCTTACAAAAGAACGAAACAAATCCGACCAGATTTATTCGATGAAACTTTCTAGAAGTTTTTTCTTAAATTTTAAACCATGGGACTTCTGAAAACAATAAAAACATTCATCAAAAACAACAAAACGATCTCATGGATCTTAGGGTTTCAATTGTTTAGATTGATCTTGCTCCCATTTATGGGGTTAATGCCTCAGGATGCCTATTATTATTTGTATGGACAAAATTTGTCTTTATCATATTTTGATCACCCAGGCATGATCGGATATCTTTTAAGAATCTTCACGGATCTTTTTGGACAATCAATTTTTGTTGTGAAATTTGCCGATTTTTTAATCACCTCACTAACCATACTAAGTTTCTATAAATTAGCCTCCTATTTTCTATCAAAACAGAAACTTCAGAGAGCTATTCTCCTTTTAACTTCTACTATTTTTATTTCAATTTTATCTTTTAATTCTACTCCAGATGTACCACTACTCCTTTTTTGGACATTGAGTTTAATCTGTTTATACAAAGCAATTTTTGAGGAAAAAAAGTGGTTTTGGGTATTGGGAGGAATAGCGATGGGCTTAGCTTTCAATAGTAAATACACCGCATTGCTATTACAAATAGGTTTGATTGGATTTCTTATTTTCTCAAATAAGTACAGAAAACTCTTCTTTTCTCCTTGGTTTTGGACCTCAATACTCCTTTCTATCTTAATAACATACCCTGTTTGGTATTGGAACTTTCAAAATGAGTTTGCATCATTTGTATTTCAATCATCAGAAAGAACCAGTTCAATTTCAGAGTTTAAGATATCTCCTAAAAATTTCTTTGGAGCGATTGGACACCAAATGTTCTTATTGATCCCAATATTATTTCTTGTGATTGGTGTAATTACCTATAAGTACTTAAAGAGAGCCCTATTAAAACTTAAAATACCAAAAGCCAAAACATTATTTTTATTAGCATTTTTTATTCCACCGTTCGTTGGTTTCTTTTCTCTCACTCCTATTTATTGGGTGAAACTGAATTGGATGATGCCCTCTTACATTACAGGAATCATCATCGCTGGAATGTTTATCAATAAAAGGCTATTAAAAACTCAACTTATCATCTCCATTGCATTTCATGTATTGGCAGGTTTACAAATTTTATTTTACATAGTTCCCATTAAGAGTGATGACACATGGGTAGGTTGGAATGAATTAGCCATAGAAACTAAGAAGCTTCAAAAAAAGTATCCAAATACATTTGTGTTTTCTAACGACAACTATAAGACATCGGCTTGCTTGAATTTTTATATGAATGAAAAAGTCTATGCACAAAACATTATTGGTTTACCTGCATTACATTTTGATTACTTAAAGGACAATCTAGCATCTTTGAACACCAAAAATGCTTTATTCATAGATTCAGACAAGCGCTTTAAAAACGATGCTAAAAAAGGAAATCAACACCCATTATTAAAAAAATATTTCGACAAAGTGATCGAACTAGAACCTATTATTATTACAATCAATGATCGAAAGGTTCGTAAGTTTTGGGTTTTCTATTGCTCCAATTATGAAACAAAAAAATAATTAATTTTAGTTTTATAATAGAAAATAATGACTACTTTTGCAACCGCTAAATTAACCTCTGACGAAAAAATCGTGAATGTTGTTTTACAAAATCAATTAAATCAAAAGATATGGAATCTTTAGTGAAATTTGTTCAAGACGAATTTGTAGCAAGAAAAGAATTTGCAGAATTTGCTGCTGGTGATACTATCACTGTTTATTACGAAATTAAAGAAGGAGAGAAAGTACGTACTCAGTTTTTTAGAGGAGTCGTTATCCAAAGAAGAGGAGTTGCTGCTTCAGAAACATTTACAATCAGAAAAATGTCTGGTACTGTGGGTGTAGAAAGAATTTTCCCAGTTAACTTACCTTCTATCCAAAAAATTGAAGTAAACAAAAGAGGAAAAGTACGTAGAGCTCGTATATTCTACTTTAGAGGTCTTACTGGTAAAAAAGCTAGAATTACTGAAAAAAGAAGATAATATCTCTTATACAGATTATAAAAAAAAGCGTTGTAAATTTTTACAACGCTTTTTTTAATTAACAAATGTTCATAACCATAGTTGATATTGTGTTGATTAACAAATAGTTATTTTTTTTGCACACGTAAAAAACATTTCTATATTTGAAAAGAATTACACATCTAACATACAAAGAAGTGTGAAAACAAATCTTTAGAGAGATGAGTAATCCAATAAAGTAACGTTCTTTATTTATTGTTTTTTAAGAAGTCTATATATCCAATTTCTCTGTAAAAAGTGACAAGAAGATATTCTTTAAAAAAAATAATGTTATGTAAATAACTAATTATTATTTTTTAAAATGTTTTGGTTGCATAGCCATACAAAGATGAATTAATAGACAATTTGAAACATTAAAAGATTAAAAAAAGCGAAAGCTTCTATAATTTATAGTGTTTCAAAAACTGAAATAGTGAAAAGTAATTTTTTACACGTAAAAAATACGAGATTCATTCTTGTTTGAATTTGTAGCAATACAAATCAGTACAAATTAACTACTTCAAAGAAGCCATATCACTGCAAGAAATTGTTTGATGTGGCTTTTTATTTTTAAAGAATCTTATATTCTCCTTAATATTCTACTTTTATTATTCAATAGCCAAAAAACCAACTTAATTAATACTAATTTATCAATAGTATTTTCACTTTAAATTCATAGATTTGTTCCGCTTTTTTTTCGAAAAGCATTTTTGTAAAAAACATAATTTCCAATATAGAAAATCAAAATAATGAGCAAAATAGCTAAGATTGTATATACAAAAACTGATGAAGCTCCTGCTTTAGCAACCCGCTCTTTCTTACCAATAGTTAAAGCTTTTACGAAAACTTCAAATATAGAAATTGAAGTAAAGGACATCTCTTTAGCCTCAAGAATTCTTGCGAATTTTCCAGAACATCTAACAGAAGACCAAAAAGTTGAAGACGCTCTCGCCATACTAGGTGATTTAGCGAAACAACCAGATGCTAATATTATTAAATTACCTAATATTAGCGCTTCCGTTCCTCAATTAAAGGCAGCGATTTCTGAATTACAGTCATTGGGCTACAAGCTCCCTAACTACCCAGAAGAGGTTATTACAGCGGAACAAAAAGCTGTTTTAGAATCCTACAATAAAGTAAAGGGTTCTGCTGTAAATCCTGTGTTACGAGAAGGTAATTCAGACAGAAGAGCTCCGAAAGCAATCAAAAACTATGCTCGTAAAAACCCGCATACTATGGGAGCTTGGAATGCTGATTCAAAAACCCATGTAGCGACGATGAAACATGGTGATTTTGCTCATAATGAAAAGTCTATTACCCTAGAAAAGGGGACCAATATCAATATCATTCACATTGCTAATGATGGCTCAAAAACTATATTAAAAAAGAATCTATCTATACTATCTAAGGAAATTATAGATGCTACAGTAATGAGTAAAAAAGCGCTTCTTTCTTTCTTAGAAGAACAGATTTCGGATGCTAATAAACAAAACATTTTACTTTCTCTTCACATGAAAGCAACGATGATGAAAGTTTCTGATCCCATCATTTTTGGTCTTGCGGTTAAAACCTATTTTAAAGAAGTCTTTGATAAGCACGCAGCAATCTTAAACAAAATTGGCGTTGATGTTAATAATGGTTTCGGTAATTTATTAGGAAATCTACATGCAGTTTCAGAAGAAAAGAAAACTGAAATTTTAAAAGATATTGATCTTGTTTTTGAAAAAAATGCAAATTTAGCAATGGTTAATTCGGATAAAGGAATCACAAATCTTCATGTTCCTTCAGACATCATTATTGATGCCTCTATGCCTGCAATGATCAGAAACTCTGGGAGAATGTGGAATGCTAAGGGAGAATTACAAGATACAAAAGCAATTATTCCTGATAGCTCTTATGCTGGTATTTACTCGGCTACTATTGATTTTTGTAAAAAAAATGGAGCTTTCGACCCAACTACTATGGGGACAGTTCCTAATATAGGACTCATGGCTCAAAAAGCGGAAGAGTACGGTTCTCATGATAAAACTTTTCAAATCACATCCAACGGAAAAGTCGTTGTTGAAGATGCTACTGGAAACTTACTTTTGGAACACAATGTAGAAGAAGGAGATATTTGGAGAATGTGTCAAACGAAAGATTTACCAATTCAAGATTGGGTAAAATTAGCAGTTACAAGAGCAAGAGCTTCACAAACACCTGCTGTTTTTTGGCTAGACAACCAAAGAGCTCATGACATAGAAATTATCAAAAAAGTTAAACTTTACCTCCCAGAACACGACACTGCTGATTTGGATATCCGCATTCTATCACCTGTAGAAGCTACCGAATTCACGCTTGAAAGAATTGTAAAAGGAATGGATACTATTTCTGTTTCAGGAAATGTGTTACGAGATTACTTAACAGATTTATTTCCTATTCTAGAAGTAGGTACTTCGGCAAAAATGTTATCAATAGTTCCCTTAATGAATGGTGGAGGACTGTTTGAAACTGGTGCCGGTGGATCTGCACCAAAACACGTTCAACAATTTGTAGCTGAAAATCATTTACGTTGGGACTCTTTAGGAGAATTTTTAGCATTGGCTGTTTCTTTGGAACATTTAGGAAACACAAATGACAATTCTAAAGCCCTAGTATTGGCTGAAACTTTGGATGATGCAACGGATACTTTTTTGGAGAATGATAAATCTCCATCAAGAAAAGTTGGCGAATTAGACAACAGAGGTTCTCATTTTTATTTGGCTTTATATTGGGCTCAAGGAATCGCAAATCAAGATAAAAACGCTGAACTAAAAGCAGAGTTCACCCCTATTGCAAAAGCTTTGAGTAATAATGAGGAAAGAATCATTTCTGAATTAAACGAAATTCAAGGACAAGCTGTAAACATTGGTGCCTATTATCAACCAAATGATGCTATAGCGTCAGAGGCAATGAGACCGAGCACAACACTCAATACGATTTTACAATCAGTATAATAAACATGATGAAAAGTCAATGTCAAACAGGGACTTTTCATCATACACTATCTGTTTAAAGCAGATAGTTTAACATTTCTTTAATGTTTAGAGTTGTATTTTTGTTTAAAATATAAAATATTCTATTAAACAAAATGATGAGTGTAAAAACAAACTTTCTGTTCTTATTTTTATTCAGTATTGCTGTATTTTCTCAAGAAGAACACACGATTAGTGGAACCGTTTATGACAAAAACAATAATGAGACTTTAATTGGTGTTTCTCTATATTTCCCTGAATTAAATGCCGGGGTAACCACAAATGAATATGGTTTTTACTCTGTTACATTGCCAAAGGGAACCTACAAAGTACAAGTAAATTATCTAGGGTATTATTCAATTGTTGAAACCATCATTTTAAACAAAAAAATTACAAAAAACTTCAAATTAGAGGAGGAATCTGAAAGCTTGGACGAAATTGTAATCAAAAGCAATATCGAAAAACTAAATGTTAAAACTCCTCAAATGAGTGTTAACAGACTAACATCAGCAACCATAAAACAAATCCCAGTTGTTTTAGGAGAAGCAGATATTATCAAATCATTGATCTTACTACCGGGCGTTACTAGTGCTGGTGAAGGAGCTTCTGGTTTCAATGTAAGGGGTGGTGCAGCAGATCAAAACTTAATTTTATTAGATGAAGCAGTTGTATTCAACTCTTCCCACTTATTTGGATTTTTCTCTGTTTTTAACCCTGATGTAATTAAAGATGTAAAACTCTACAAAGGAGGAATTCCATCCAAATACGGTGGAAGACTTTCATCTGTTTTAGATATTTATCAAAAAGAAGGGAATAGTAATGACTTTAAATTAACGGGAGGAATTGGTCTTGTTTCTAGTAGACTATTAGCCGAAGGACCAATCGAAAAAGGGAAAAGCTCTTTTTTAATTGGTGGTAGAGCCTCCTATGCACATTTATTTCTACCGTTATTCAACAATGAAAATAAAGCCTATTTTTACGATTTAAATAGTAAAATAAACTATCGATTTAATGATCAGAACAACCTTTTCCTATCCACCTACTTTGGTAAAGACGTCTTTGGAATCAGTGATAACTTTGTAAATAAGTATGGTAATTCGGTTGTCAACTTGCGCTGGAATCATCTTTATTCTGACAAATTATTCTCGAACCTATCGATCATTTATTCAGATTATTTCTATGGATTGATCCTTGACTTTGTTGGATTTGAATGGGATTCTGGCATTACAAACTTTAATTTAAAATATGATTTCAAGCATTACATTAACAATGATTTTAAGTTAAGTTATGGTATCAGCTCTATCTACAGCAAATTCAATCCAGGGAAAATTGTTCCAAATAGACCTGATTCTGGTATTATAGCTGAAAAACTTACCGACAAATATGCGAATGAATTTGCTTCATATATCGATGCAGAACATACGTTAAGTGATAAATTAAGAGTACAATATGGGATTCGTTTTAGTAATTTTACGAGATTAGGACAAGATGAATTGAACGTATATAAAGATAATAATCCTGTACTTTACGATACTGAATTTAAAAAATACAAAGCTGCAGAAGCAATCGCTTCAGATTCCTTTAAAAGAAGTGACGTAATTAGCAGTTTCAATAATTTCGAACCACGATTCTCTTTGTCTTACACCCTAGATGACCAGACTTCAATAAAAGCCAGTTACAATAGAATGGCTCAGTATCTACATTTATTATCAAACACCTCCTCTCCTGCCCCCTTAGATGTTTGGACCCCAAGTGGAAAATATATCAAACCTCAATTGTTAGATCAATTTGCAATCGGATATTTTAAGTTCCTTAAAGACGGAGATTACTCTATAGAAACTGAAGCTTTTTATAAAGATATACAGAATAGAATCGATTATATAAATGGTGCAAATTTAGTAGCAAACAATGAAATAGAAACGGTTATCTTAAATGGAAAAGCAAGAGCCTATGGTTTGGAAATTTTGGTTAAAAAGAATCAAGGAAAATTAAAAGGTTGGCTCGCATATACACTCTCAAAATCAGAACAATTAACAGCCGGGAGAACCTTAAATGAACCAGGAATAAATAATGGGGAATGGTACAACACTCCGTATGATAAAACCCATGATTTTTCAATAAATGCAAGTTATGAACTCAATAAGAAATGGAAATTCAATACAAACTTTGTATTTCAAACCGGTCAACCAACCAACTACCCGGTTGGTCAATATGAAGTTCAAAGCTTAAATGTACCCATATACAATGATAATAGCAGAAACTCAGACAGACTTCCAGCATACCATAGATTAGACATCTCTGCTACATTAAACCCCGAAAAAAATAATAAAAGAAAATGGCAAGCAGAATGGGTTTTTGGTATCTATAATGTATACGGAAGACAAAATGCTGCCTCTGTAAACTTTTCACAAAATAGAGAAACCTCAAGAAATGAAGCTGTGCAAACTGCCATTTTTGGATTGGTACCGTCTGTTACCTATAATTTTAAATTTTAAGACAATGAATAAAATATTTTTACTTTCTGTTTTAATGAGCTTCTTTTTTATACGTTGTGAAAAAGTCATAGACATCGAGGTTCCATCAATTGAACCAAAACTTATCATTGATGCTTCTTTTGAAGTCTTGTTTGATCAGACTCCCGTCACTTCAAATAACAGTGTAAAATTAAGGCTTTCAGCAGATTATTTTGATGATACCATCCCTGTCGTAACAGATGCAACAGTCTTTTTAACAAACTTATCTGATAATTCTATCATTTCATTTACTGATGAAAATACAGATGGTGATTATGAGCCTGTAGATTCATTCACACCCCTCGATGGAGTAGCATACGAATTGACCGTTATTCACAATAACGAAATCTATAAAGCAAAAGCAACAAAGATAAAATCATCAAAAATCACTTCTATAGTCCAAGGTGAAAAGACCTTATTTTCTGGGGAAGAAGTCGAATTAAAAATATCATTTAAAGATGATGAGGCAATGAAAAATCATTATCTTATTAATGTAGACCGCTACAATTACCTTCCAATTGAAGACCGCTATTTTAATGGATCGGATTATAATTTTTCTTATTTTTATGAAGATGAAAATATTGAATTTCCAAAAACTATAGACATCAAGTTGTCAGGAATCACGCAAGAATACTTTACCTATTTTAGAATTCTAATTGGACAAAGCGGACAAAATGCAGGAGGCCCATTTCAATCAGCTCCCTCATCTTTGTTGGGTAATATAATAAATACGACCAATGAAGCGAATTTTCCACTAGGTTATTTTCACATTTCAGAGACCGATACTTTTAAGATAGAATTAGTTGAATAAAACTAAAATTTTATAATAATTCTCCACTTCAAAATAGATAAAAAATGTATTTTTAAGGAATGAATTTTATAAAAACTACAGAACAAGACTCTAATTACAATCATTTGGAAGATATGTCTGTATCAGAGATTTTGAACCACATTAACAATGAGGACAAAACAGTTCCTTTGGCCATAGAAAAATCGTTACCACAAATTGAGGCTTTGACTGAACAGATCGTACTTAATTTAAAAAAAAATGGTAGAATTTTCTATATTGGTGCAGGTACAAGTGGTCGGTTAGGAATTTTAGATGCCTCTGAATGTCCACCTACTTTTGGGGTGCCTCAAGAACTTGTGATTGGTCTTATTGCTGGTGGAGATACTGCCATTAGAAACGCTGTTGAATTTGCAGAGGACTCCAAAGAAGAAGGCTGGTTATCACTCCAAAAATATAATATCTCTGAAAAAGACATTGTAATAGGCATTGCTGCATCAGGAACAACTCCATACGTAATTTCTGCACTGGACAAATGCAATCAAAACAACATCATTACCGGTTGTATCACATGCAATAAAAACAGTCCACTATCTCTTGTTTCTAAATTTCCTATTGAAATTGTTGTTGGACCAGAATTTGTAACTGGAAGTTCAAGAATGAAAGCAGGAACAGCTCAGAAAATGGTTTTAAACATGCTTTCTACTGCTTCAATGATTCGACTAGGAAAAGTTAAAGGAAACAAAATGGTTGACATGCAGTTATCAAATAATAAACTAATAGATCGAGGTCAAAAAATAATCGCAAAGGAATTAAATATAGACCTAGAGGAGGCCTTGATTTTACTCAACAAATTTGGCAGTATAAGAAACGCTATTAAAAATCACACTATATGAGCACGAATGTAGAATTACTCGGAAAAGGTTTAAAATATTTAGGGTTTCTAATTTTTCTATTTATTGCTTCTCCAATAACGCTTACTATTGGCTTTAAAGCTTTAAAAAAATTTGAAAACACTCCCAAAGAATTCCTGTCTTATGCCATTTTATTTGCTGCAGGAATTTTTATGATCTATACAATTTACTTTGCTTTCAAAACTTTTAAAATTTTATTAAAAGCAATATTTAACGACTAACCTGAGTGAATCGCTCCTACTTATCGAATCAACTTCTTGTACTTTATTCGTTTAGGCATTAAGTCACCACCTAGTCGCTTTTTCTTATTCTCTTCATAATCAGAAAAAGATCCTTCAAAGAAATATACCTGACTGTCTCCTTCAAAAGCTAAAATATGTGTACAAACTCTATCTAAAAACCATCTATCGTGAGAGATCACAACCGCACAACCTGCAAAATTCTCTAAACCTTCCTCTAAAGCCCTTAAGGTATTTACATCCAAATCATTGGTAGGTTCATCTAGAAGCAACACATTTCCTTCTTCCTTTAGCGTCATTGCTAAATGTAAACGATTACGTTCTCCTCCAGATAATGTAGATACTTTTTTATTTTGTTCACTTCCTGAAAAGTTAAAACGACTTAAATAGGCTCTTGAATTCACTTGTTTTCCACCCATCATAACCAAATCCTGACCTTCAGAAAAATTTTCCCAAATTGTTTTGTTTGAATCAATATTAGAATGTGCTTGGTCTACATAGGCGATTTTTGCAGTTTCACCAACATTAAAATTCCCTTTATCAGGAGTTTCTTCTCCCATGATCATTTTAAAAATTGTCGTTTTTCCTGCCCCATTCGGACCGATAATACCAACAATACCAGCTTGTGGTAAATTAAAAGCCAAATCCTCATACAATAACTTATCATCAAAAGCTTTGGAAACTCCCGTTGCCTCAATAACATTAGTTCCTAGGCGCGGACCGTTAGGAATATAAATTTCTAATTTGGCATCAACTTGCTTCTGATCTTGACTCATTAATTTGTCATAATTTTTCAAACGTGCTTTTTGCTTTGTTTGACGACCTTTTGCTCCTTGACGAACCCACTCTAACTCTCTTTCTAATGTTTTCTGGCGTTTAGAAGCTGTTTTGCTTTCTTTTGCCATTCTCTGAGATTTTTGATCTAACCAAGAAGAATAATTCCCTTTCCACGGAATCCCCTCTCCTCTATCCAACTCAAGAATCCAACCTGCTACATTGTCTAAAAAATAACGATCATGGGTAACTGCTATCACGGTTCCTTTGTATTGTGCAAGATGGTGTTCTAACCAATGAACGGACTCTGCATCCAGGTGATTTGTTGGCTCATCTAATAATAAAATTTCTGGTTCTTGTAAGAGCAATCTACATAACGCCACACGCCTTTTTTCTCCCCCAGAGAGTACTCCGATTTTTTTATCGGAATCTGGAGTTCTCAAGGCATCCATTGCTATTTCTAATTTAGTATCTAATTCCCATGCATTCGCTGCATCAATTTTATCCTGCAATTCTGCTTGTTGGGCCATTAGTTTATCCATCTTATCTGCATCTGAATACACCTCTTCTAAACCAAACATATCATTGATTTTATTGTATTCATCTAAAATGGCAACAGTTTCTGCAACTCCTTCTTTTACAATTTCTAAGACCGTTTTATCTGGATCTAGTTGAGGTTCTTGTTCTAAATACCCTACTTTATAACCCGGAGAGAAAGTTACATCACCTTGAAAGTTTTTTTCTACGCCTGCTATAATTTTTAATAAAGTTGATTTTCCAGATCCATTTAACCCTAGAATTCCAATTTTTGCTCCATAAAAGAAACTTAAATAAATATCTTTTAAAACTTGTTTCCCTGTTGATTGATAGGTTTTAGAAACCTTATTCATCGAAAAGATAACCTTCTTATCGTCGCTCATTCTGCTATTTTTTTTATTTTATGTAAAACTACTACCCAAAAATGTAGCCTTTTATACTCTTCCTTTTAATGCATTAAAAACCCAAGCAATTGCAAAAAAACCTACACCAACAGCTGCAAAGCCCCATCCAGCAACGTCATTATATCTAAAAGCTCCAAGAGCTATTAAACCTAACCCTACAAATATCATTATTAAAGTTGCCCAAGCAAGTACTGTATTTTTGTTCATTCCCATAATTCGTAATTAATTCATTTGTGTAGCAAATATCGGTATTTATTTGGTATTGTCAAATTATGAATTTAGTAAAAGTAATCGATAAAAAACAGCAAGAATTAAAGACTCAATTTCTAACAAACTTGCAATGTAGTCACTCGGTTTAATTTTTGTCTCAAAGAAGAAAAACGAGTCAAAGAAAGAGTTCCAATTAAAATATTGGAATGCTTAGATGGTTGTATCAACAGTCTAATTTTGACTTAAATTTTTGATCAAGAATTAAAAAACTATAGTGAAGCAGCTAATCTCGCTCCTTGACTGATGGCTATTTTGGCATCTAATTCTGAAGCAAGAAATGCTCCACCAATCACATGTACGTTGCGACCCGCGTCAATTAGTGGTTGGTATAATTCTTGGAAAGGTACTTGACCTGCACAAATCACAATGTGATCTACCTCTAAAGTTTTTGCCTCTCCGTTTTGAGTATAATGCAACCCTTTGTCGTCTATTTTTGTGTAAGAAACACCTCCTATAAACTGAACTTTTTTCTTTTTTAAAGTAGATCTATGAATCCATCCTGTTGTTTTACCTAGATTTCCTCCAAATTTACCGTTGCTTCTTTTGAACATAAAAACAGCTCTTGGTGAAGCATCAAATTGTGGTATAACATCTTCAATCCCAGCTCTGGCCTCTAAAGACTTATCTATCCCCCATTCTTTCAACCAAGCGTCAATATTTTGAGACGTAGATTCACCCTCGTGGGTTAGATATTCAGAAACATCAAATCCAATTCCTCCTGCCCCAATTACTGCAACTCGTTTTCCAACATTTTTTTTATCTTTTAAAACATCGATATAACTTAATACTTTTGGATGATTAATTCCTTTTATTTTTAATTCTCTTGGTTTAATTCCAGTGGCCACGATAATTTCATCAAAATCAGCGGCTTTTAAATCCGCTACTGAAACTCTAGTGTTAAGTTGTAGAGAAACATTGTGAATTTCAATTTGTTTTTTAAAATAACGCACTGTTTCATAAAATTCCTCTTTTCCTGGAATCTGTTTTGCAATATTAAATTGACCTCCAATTTCTGAATCAGCATCAAATAAGGTAACAATATGCCCCCTAGAAGCGGCTATTGTTGAAGCTGCTAATCCTGCTGGACCTGCTCCAACTACTGCTATTTTTTTCTTTTTTTCTGTTGGATTATAATTGAATTCTGTTTCATGGCAAGCTCTTGGATTCACAAGACAACTTGCTACTTTTTGTTCAAAAACATGATCTAAACATGCTTGATTACATCCAATACAAGTGTTTATCTCATCTGTTCTATCCTGAGCAGCTTTATTTACCCATTCTGGGTCTGCTAGAAAAGGACGTGCCATAGATATCATGTCGGCATCTCCTTCTGATAATATTTTTTCAGCCGTTTCGGGCATGTTTATTCTATTAGATGTAATCAATGGAATTGACAATTCTTTTTTCATTTTCTTTGTAACCCAAGTAAAGGCTGCTCTTGGAACAGAGGTCGCTATCGTTGGTATTCTTGATTCATGCCAACCTATCCCAGTATTTATTATCGTTGCCCCAGCTTTTTCAATTTCTTTTCCTAGTTGTACCACTTCTTCCCATGAACTTCCTTGCTCTACCAAATCTAGCATAGACAACCTGTATATGATGATAAAGTCATTACCCAAGGCCTCTCTTGTTTGCTTTACCAATTCAATTGGCAAACGCATTCTATTAGCATAATCTCCTCCATAATTATCGGCTCTTTTATTGGTTTTTTTTACAATAAACTGATTGATCAAATACCCTTCGGAACCCATAATTTCGATACCATCATATCCCGCTAATTTTGATAATTGTGCACAGTTTACAAAATCACGAATCGTTCTTTTAATTCCTGATTGTGATAATTTAAATGGTTTAAATGGGGTTATTGGAGATTTTATATTAGAGGGAGCTACATTGAAAGGATGGTATCCGTATCGGCCAGAATGTAAGATTTGCATGCATATTTTACCTCCTTCTTTGTGGACAGCCTTTGTGATTTTTTGATGATGCTTTGCATGCTTTTTAGTTGACATTCTTGCTGAAAAAGGCCCAGTCCAACCTTGAATATTTGGAGATATTCCTCCTGTAATAATCAAGCCAACTCCTCCTTTAGCTCTCTCAGCATAATAGGTAGCAATTTTATCAATTCCATTTTTTGCTTCCTCTAATCCTGTGTGCATAGAACCCATTAAAATTCTATTTTTTAAGATGGTAAAACCTAAATCTAAAGGTTCAAAAATGTGCTTGTATTTCATAAACTTGGAATTAAATTTATTATGCATGCATAATGAATAGCAATATATGTTTTATTTTTAAAAAAAAACTCAAGATTCATGAGAATCTTGAGTTTTTACTTTAACATGTAATACAATATTCTAAATCATTCGTTGTTTTCCAACTCGTCAATAAAATTTAGTTAGTGTAGCGCAAAAAAGGAACAACACCTGCTTTGTGACAATGGTCTAGTACAAATACCCCATTTTACCCTGCTGGTAATCACGCATCGCTTCCAAAATTTCTGTTTGTGTGTTCATAACAAAGGGTCCGTGTTGCGTCACTTTTTCTTTGATAGGGATTCCTGATAGTATTAAAATAACGCTTTCTTTTTTTGCTTCAAATTCAATGGTGTTTCCGTCGTAATTAAAAGTAATCATTTGATGCGCACCTTTCTTTAAAATTTCAGAGGCATTAACAAGAACCTCCCCCTCTAAAAGATAAATTAAAGATTGATGACTTTCTGAAATTTGAATCTCAATCTTTCCTCCCTTGTTGGCTTTTGCAGTAAAAACGTTTACATCGGTTTGTGTTTGAATCAAACCTGATTCGTGTTGCTGTTTTCCTGCAATGATATTGAGTTGTACTTTTTTATCGTTTGAATACACTTTTGGAATTTGTGCATGCTCTAGGTGCTGGTAATTAGGGGTCATCATTTTATCTTTCGCAGGTAAATTTAACCACAACTGAATCCCCTCTAACGTCCCTCCTTTTTTAACAAATTCTTTGGTAGGTGCTTCTGCATGAATAATTCCACGACCAGCGGTCGTCCATTGAACTCCTCCAGCTTTGACAATCATTTCATTACCCAATGAATCTCTGTGAAATTGCGCTCCTTTAAACAACAATGTTATTGGCTCAAAACCTCTATGAGGATGAGGGCCTAGATCAAAAGGGTTGTTAAATTCTGAAATTTCATAAGGACCATAATGATGTAATAATAAAAATGGATCTACATTCTCTAATCCTTCAATAGGCAGGGGCTGCCGCAACCTTATAGATCCCATGTTTACAAGAGGACTCGTTCCTTTGTATTGTATACTTTTATTGATTTTCATGTCCATATTAGCTTTGAAATATTCATAAATTCAGCTGTTTTTTTTATCTGATTTTATCTAAAATATCACTCAGGGTTTTCGCTTCTTCTTCTGTAATTTTTTCTAGAAATTTTAGGTTTTCCGATTTGTCTATCCTTGACAGAAGCTGCAAACCTTCTTTGGCTATTTTCACATAAACAACTCTTCTATCTTGCTCACAACGTTCTCTTTCTATAAGATTTTTATCACATAATTTATCCATTAAACGCGTTGCATTTGGGGCTCGTTCAACCATTCTATCTTTTACAAGCTGCACCTTTATTTTATCTTTTGCTCCTCGTAAAATTCTTAGAATATTATATTGTTGTGGGGAAATCCCATAAGGTTTAAAAAAATCATTCTCTCGACTATTCAACCAATTTGAAGTGTACTTAATATTGATCAATGCTTTTAATTTACTGCTTTTAAATTTAGAATTGATGTCTTTTGAAATGTCACCCATAATCAAACTTTTAATTTTACCCTTATTTTTATTGAACTGATGAGGTTTGAATACTAAATACCTCTTTAATCATATGGCAAATTTACTAAATATGCTTTTATTTACCAAGGAAAATAAATCCAAGGATATATTTATAATATTTAAGAATCCTTTTTTTCAAAGTATTCGTATTTTTACAGAATGGAATTTAAATTGGTATCAGAATTTTCTCCCACTGGAGATCAACCCGAAGCTATAAGAGAACTCGCGCAGAATATTATAGAGGGAGAAAAATTTCAAACCTTATTGGGCGTAACAGGTTCGGGAAAAACTTTTACGGTGGCTAATGTTGTAAAAGAAGTAAAAAAGCCAACACTTGTCTTAGCACATAATAAAACCTTAGCTGCTCAATTATATTCTGAATTCAAACAATTTTTTCCTGAAAATGCAGTAGAGTATTTTGTTTCTTATTACGATTATTATCAACCAGAAGCATACATACCGGTAACTGGAACGTATATTGAAAAAGACCTATCCATAAATGACGACATAGAACGTTTGCGTTTGAGCACCACCTCATCTTTACTCTCTGGTCGGAGGGATGTATTAGTGATTGCATCTGTTTCTTGTTTGTACGGAATTGGTAATCCAACAGAGTTTAAGAAAAACGTAATTCCCGTAAAAGTTGATCAACAAATTTCTAGAACAAAATTTTTACATTTATTGGTAACCAGTTTGTATTCTAGAACGGAACACGAAATAAAAAGTGGAACCTTTAAAGTAAAGGGTGATGTGGTCACTATTTATCCATCATATGGGGATCATGGGTACAGAATCCATTTTTTTGGAGATGAAATTGAAGAGATCGAATCATTTGATCTAGAGAGCAATGCCATTATAGAAAGTTTTCAAGAACTTACTATTTATCCAGCAAACCTATTTGTAACCTCTCCTGATGTTTTACAAAATGCGATTCATCAAATTCAGGAAGATATGGTGAAACAAGTCGAATATTTTAATGAAATTGGAAAACATCTAGAGGCAAAACGTTTAAAAGAACGCACAGAATTCGATTTAGAAATGATCAGAGAATTAGGATACTGTTCAGGAATTGAAAACTATTCTAGATATTTAGATGGAAGAGAACCAGGAACTAGGCCTTTCTGTCTGTTGGATTACTTTCCTGACGACTATTTAATGATTATTGATGAAAGTCATGTAACTGTTCCTCAAACTCACGCTATGTATGGTGGAGATAAAAGTAGAAAAGAAAATCTTGTAGAATATGGCTTTCGATTACCAGCTGCAATGGATAATCGTCCTTTGAAGTTTGAGGAATTTGAAGCGATACAAAATCAAACTATTTTTGTAAGTGCAACTCCTGCAGATTACGAATTACAAAAAACAGAAGGAGTTTTTGTAGAACAAGTAATAAGGCCAACAGGGCTGTTAGATCCAATTATAGAGATCAGACCAAGTCTAAATCAGATTGATGATTTGATTGAAGAAATTCAGATTCGAGTTGAGAAAGACGAACGGACGCTAGTAACAACTCTAACGAAAAGAATGGCAGAAGAGCTGACAAAGTATCTAACAAGAGTTGCCATTCGATGTAGATATATTCATTCTGACGTAGATACCTTGGAACGAGTTGAAATCATGCAAGACCTTCGCAAGGGATTGTTTGATGTATTAATAGGTGTAAACCTTTTAAGAGAGGGATTGGATTTACCTGAAGTTTCTCTGGTTGCCATATTAGATGCTGACAAAGAAGGCTTCTTAAGAAGTCATAGATCGATTACTCAAACTGTAGGTAGAGCAGCAAGAAACATTAATGGTTTGGCCATTTTATATGCTGATAAGATAACCAACAGTATGCAAAAAACGATTGATGAAACGGATCGAAGAAGAGAAAAACAAATAGCTTACAACACAAAACACGATATAATCCCTACACAAATAAATAAAAAAATTGACGACACCCTCTCTAAATCTGCAGTCTCCAGCTATCATTATGACAATGCGATACAAAAAGCAGCAGAACAAGATCTTCAATATTTACCAAAAGAAGAAATAGAAAAACGAATTAGAGACAAACGAAAGCTGATGGAAATTGCTGCAAAGGAGTTAGACTTTATTGTTGCCGCTAAATTACGTGATGAAATTGCGAACCTTAAAGATAAATTATAAAATTATCCGAGGTTTACACTTATTAACTTACAATAAAAAAGCCCCACATAATGTGAGGCTTTTTTTTTATTTTTTTAGCTAGTTTAAGAAAGTGCTAAAACTTCTTGTACTTTGTCAGCAGCTTCTTGAAATTCTGTAGCAGAAATAATTTCCATTCCAGAAGTATCAATTAACTCTTTTGCTTCTTTAGCATTGGTCCCTTGTAATCTACAAATAATAGGCACCGTAATTTTATCACCCATATTTTTATAGGCATCTACAACACCTTGTGCTACTCTATCACAACGAACAATACCACCAAAAATATTTACTAAAATTGCTTTTACGTTAGGATCTTTTAAAATAATACCAAATGCAGTTTCAACTCTTTGAGCATCTGCTGTACCACCAACATCTAAAAAGTTGGCAGGCTCTCCACCAGACTCTTTAATTAAATCCATCGTTCCCATTGCTAAACCAGCACCGTTTACCATACATCCAACATTACCATCTAAATCAACATAATTTAGACCGGCAGCTTTTGCTTCCACTTCAATCTGATTTTCTTCTCGTAAATCACGCATTTGAGCATAATCTTTATGTCTATATAATGCATTTTCATCTAAAGAAACTTTAGCATCAACAGCCATAATTTTAGCATCTGATGTTTTTAATACGGGATTGATTTCAAACATAGCAGCATCCGATTTTATATAGGAGGTATACAATGCACTCACAAACTTTGTCATTTCTTTAAAAGCGACCCCTGAAAGACCTAAATTGAAAGCCACTTTACGTGCCTGAAAAGGCATGATTCCAAGTAGAGGATCAATTTCTTCTGTAAAGATCAAATGAGGTGTTTCTTCAGCAACTGTCTCAATATCCATTCCTCCTTCAGTAGAATACATGATCATGTTCTTACCAGTTGCTCTGTTTAACAATACTGACATATAATATTCGTCTGGTTCTTCGTCACCAGGATAATACACATCTTCGCAAATTAAAACTTGATTTACTAATTTTCCTTCTGCAGAGGTTTGAGGCGTAATCAACATCATTCCTAAAATATCATCAGCAATACTTTTTACCTGATCTAAATTTTTAGCCAACTTAACTCCTCCCCCTTTTCCACGACCACCTGCGTGAACTTGAGCTTTTATTACATGCCAACCTGTACCGGTTTCTTCCGTTAGTTTTTTAGCCGCCTCAACTGCTTCTGCAGGAGTACTTGCTACAATTCCTCTTTGAATTCTAACTCCAAAACTGTTTAATATTTCTTTTCCTTGATATTCGTGTAAATTCATTTGTAGGTATTTATAAACGGAAACAAAAATACAAATTCATATATAAAACCTTGCATAGTTTTCATTAAAAAAATACTGACAATTCTCAATAAATATTTATTTGATAAATACACACTGATATCGAGCAACTAAATCTCAAAATTGGATTATTTTCACTAAAACATGCATTTAATATCAATTTTTAAAAAAAACTAATTTAATAAATTCGATCCCACAGTCAAAAATATAAATATGGCGAAACCAAGCTGTTTTTTATAATATCTTTTTTATACATTCGTTGTAAAGTTCTAGATATGGTTTTAGGTAAAAATATTCACAAATATTTCGGGAATACAGCGGTTTTAAGAGGTGTCAACCTACACGTAAATAAAGGAGAGATTGTTGCTATTGTTGGTCCCTCTGGAGCAGGAAAAACAACACTTTTACAAATTCTAGGAACGCTGGACAAACCAACTACTCAAGAGGAATTTGAATTGAGTATCAATACAATATCATTGAAAAATTTATCAGATAAAGAAATCTCTGAATTTAGAAACAAACACATCGGTTTTATTTTTCAATTTCACCAATTATTACCTGAATTTACGGCATTAGAAAACGTATGTATTCCGGCATTTATCGGTAACAAATCAAAAAAAGAAACAGAAATAAGAGCAAAAGAATTATTGGAGTTACTCGGGCTATCCCACCGATTAAATCACAAACCGAATGAACTCTCCGGTGGCGAACAACAGAGAGTGGCAGTGGCTAGAGCACTGATCAACAACCCTTCTATTATTTTGGCGGATGAGCCTAGTGGAAATTTAGACAGTACTGCTGCAAAACAGTTGCACAAATTATTTTTTGAATTAAGAGACAAACTAAATCAAACCTTTATTATAGTTACTCATAACGAAGAATTAGCAAACATGGCTGATAGAAAATTGACAATGAACGATGGGAAAATTGTAGCAAAAATCTAGTTGTATGGATCAAAGAGAACTCAAAGAGTTTTTAGACGAGAAAGTAATGCTCTATAACAATCCGAGCTTCATAGAGAGCGATCCCATACAAATTCCTCATTTATTTTCTAAAAAAGAAGATATTGAAATCTCAGGTTTTTTAACAGCAATCATTTCATGGGGTAATAGAAAAATGATTATCAGAAACGCTCTCAAAATGATGGAATTATTAGACAATGCTCCCTATGACTTTATCATAAACCATCAAAAGAGTGATTTAAAACCTTTTAAAAATTTTGTTCATAGGACATTTAATTCAGAGGACTTGTACCAATTTATACAATCATTAGAGCATATCTATAAGAAACATCAAGGATTAGAAAAAGCCTTAGCAATCATCGAAGAAAAAACAACATATATTGAAGCAATACACAACTTAAAAAAAATATTTTTTGAAATTCCACATTTACAGAGAACAAAAAAGCACATTTCAGATCCATTAAAAAACTCTGCTGCGAAAAGAATAAATATGTTTTTACGCTGGATGGTAAGAAATGATCAAACTGGAGTCGATTTTGGAATATGGAAAACTCACAATGCAGCAAACCTTTCTTGTCCTTTGGATGTGCATTCTGGAAATGTTGCTCGAAAACTAGCACTACTTTCCAGAAAACAAAATGATTGGAAAGCAGTTACTGAATTAGATACTAACTTAAGAAAACTAGACCATGAGGATCCTGTAAAGTACGATTTTGCATTATTTGGCTTGGGTGTTTTTGAAAAGTTTTAATAGCGAATTAACAACCTTCTTATAACAAAGAATTTTATAATAAATTAGTCTTCTAAAAACAAAAAATGCATTTTAAAAATCCGGAAATATTGTACTTATTGACACTGTTAATTATTCCAATTTTAGTGCATTTATTTCAATTACAAAAATTTGTAAAAACACCATTTACAAATGTCTCTTTTTTGTATAAAATAGCGCAACAGACACGCAAAAGTTCTCGCATCAAAAAATGGCTAATTTTAGCGACAAGATTACTCTTATTTTCCACCATCATACTAACCTTTTCTCAACCATATATAAGCAACAAAAAAGCCACATTAAAACAGCATAATTATATTTATTTAGACAATTCATTGAGCACAAATACGGAAGGGAAAAGAGGCAACTTACTACAAGTTTCAGCCCAAGAAATCATAAGGCATACTTCCAATGAAGACCAGTATTCTCTACTAACAAATTCAAATTTTCATCAGGAAAAAACAAAAATTGAATTGAAAAAAATACTATTAAAAGTTAAAAATACTGTAAAAAAAATTGATATCTCTACGGTTTTATTAAAGTTTGATACTAAAATCAAAGATAAAACTAAAGGTTTAGATAAAATAATATTAATATCTGATTTTCAGAATATTTACAAAAACAAGTTTACAAATGTAACACCTCAATTTTCTGCAATAAAATTAAATCCTTCTATAAAAGACAACATTTCTATTGACAGTGTTTTTATCAGCGATTCAAATACCGTTAATTGCACCTTAAATGTTATCGTAAGAAATCAAGGAGACGCGAAAAAGAATGTTCCTGTAGCTATTTACAACAAATCAAAACTAATAAGTAAACGCTCCTCCTCTTTTGAAAAAAATACATACAAAAAAATTGAATTTAAAATTAAAAATCAGAAAGAATTAAAAGGAAAAATTACAAGTAATTTCAGCGATGCATACCCCTTCGATAATACACTTTTTTTCACAATTAAAAAAGACCAAAAAATCAATGTTTTATCGATCGGAAAAAATGCAAATTTCCTGACTAAAATATACAATAATAAAGAGTTTAATTTCCTCCAATCAACTGTTCAAAATACAGATTATAATTCGATACCAAAACAACAATTAATTGTATTAAATGAAATTGAAAACATTCCAAAGGTTCTCATAAAAAAAATGTTAGAATTTTCTGATAATGGAGGAAGTTTACTAATTATTCCGAATAAAAAATCAACTATAAACTCTTACAATGATTTACTAAAAGCATTGGGAGTTGGAAAAATTGGCGCGCTAAAAAATAATCCGCTTAAAATTACAAATATCAACTTTGAGCATCCATTATTTAAGAACGTATTTTCAAAAGAAGTAACTAATTTTCAATATCCAACAGTGCAAAGTTATTTTCCTTTTTATTCAGAGAAGGCCACTAATATTGTTCTTTTTGAAAACAACACTTCTTTTATTGCTCAAATTAAAAATAAAAAAAGGGCTGTTTATTGGGTTTCATCATCTTTGAAAAAAGATAATAGTAATTTTATTAATTCTCCTTTAGTTGTTCCTATTTTCTATAATTTCGGAAAATTAAGTTTTAAAAACAGTCAATTATTTTACAGACTAAGCAGCAAATATAAAATTGACATAGAAACAAGCACAAAAAAAGAGCAAGTCTTGACAATTTCGAATGCAGGAGCATCTTTTATCCCTCCTCAATTAAAGTTTCAAAATAAAGTTCGTGTAACTACAAACGAGGAACTCTTAAAAGCAGGCTTCTATCAGGTTTTAAAAGATAACGACACCATTGTGACACTTGCTTTTAATTACCCAAAAGAGGAAAGTTCTCTGAACTTCATGAACTTAAATGAACTAAAACAGGTTAGTAAAAAAGGAATTATTTCTGGATCCATTTCAGAAGTTTTTGAAGAGACTAACAAAAAAAATAAAGTTCATTGGCTTTGGAAATGGTTTTTAACGTTGGCAATTGTATCTTTGTTGCTAGAAATTTTAATTCTGAAATTCTACAAACCATGAATACGCTTTTAAAATCGGCGACGATTATTGATAATTCTAGCCCATTTCACAATCAAAAAAAAGACATTTTAATTACCAACGGAATTATTGAAAAAATTTCGGATTCTATCAAAAACAGCAAGCACTATCAAGTTATAGAATTAGAAAATTTACATGTCTCTTGTGGCTGGTTTGATTCAAGTGTTTCCCTAGGAGAACCTGGTTACGAAGAAAGAGAAACCATAAAAAACGGATTGACAGTTGCAGCAAAAAGTGGCTTCACTTCTGTAGCGGTCAACGCCAACACAAATCCAATCATTGATCACAAATCTGCTGTTGAATTTATACGAAACAAATCGAAAGGGTTTGCTACAAATCTTTATCCTATTGGAGCTTTAACCCAAGAGAGTAAAGGATTAGAAATGGCAGAATTGTATGACATGCAACAATCTGGGGCGATCGCATTTGGTGACTACAATTCGCCAATTACCAATGATAATTTAATGAAAATTGCCCTTTTATATGCTCAAAATTTTAATGGCTTAATCTATAGTTTCCCTAAGAACACATCAATTGCTGGAGAAGGAACGGCAAACGAAGGGATAAACAGTACAAAATTAGGTCTCAAAGGAGATCCTAGTTTGGCAGAACATATTCAAATTGCAAGGGATTTATTTTTACTAGAATATACTGGAGGAAAATTGCACATTCCAACAATTACAACAGGCAAATCTGTCGCGTTAATCAAAGAGGCAAAAAAGAAAGGACTTCAAGTTAGCTGTAGTGTTTCTGTGCATCATTTAACCTTGTCTGATGACGAACTACATGGCTTTGACAGTCACTTTAAAGTAAATCCTCCGTTGAGAACCAAAACGGATGTAAAAGACCTCCAAAAAGGAATTAAATCTGGAGTAATAGACCTAATTACCTCAGATCACAATCCCATAGACATAGAACATAAGAATGTAGAATTTAGCGAAGCAAAAGCAGGAGCAATAGGCTTAGAGAGTGCTTTTGGTGCTATCAATTCTGTTTTAACACTGGAAGACTTCATACAAAACATCACATGCAATCCAAAAGCTGTTTTTGGGATAGAAAATCATTCAATTCAGGAAAAAAATATTGCTGAAATTACGCTATTTAACCCCGAAAACGAATATACTTTTACAAAGGAACATATTTTATCAACATCAAAAAACAGTCCTTTTTTAAATAAAAAATTAAAAGGAAAAGCATACGGAATTTTCTCTAACAATCAACTAATCTTATAACAATACAACTTGAATTATCAAACAATACAAGAAGGTAAAACAACAGCCATCATCAGTCATATTACGATTGTTGGAACTATCGTAGCACTTGTGATTCATCGTGGTAAAAAAAATTCTTTTGCTGCTTTTCACATAAGACAAATGATTGGATTGGGAATTTTTGGTTTATTAAATCAATACGTTATTACCGATTATTTAGGAAATAATACTGGGGTACTAATTGCATTTGTCTTGTTTGTTTTTAGAATCATTGGAGTTTTAGGAGCCATTAAAGGGCAAGAAAAAAGAATACCAATTTTTGGAGATCAATTTCAAGAATGGTTTAAAAATATTTAATTACTACGTTAAAGGTAGCATCACAATGAGCGATTTAAATTACCTGGTAAGAATACCAAAAAAAGAAGTCGAAAACCCACCCTTACTAATTTTATTACACGGTTACGGAAGCAATGAACAAGATCTCTTTTCATTTTCAGAGGAACTACCCGATGAATTTTTAATTATAAGCGCTCAAGCTCCTATAAACATGCAGCCTGGAAGTTATGCTTGGTATGATATAAATTTTGATCGCATAAATGGTAAATTTTCAGATTTAAAACAAGCGAAAGAGTCTATTGATAAAATAGCTGTTTTTATTGATCTAATAAAAGAAAAATACAAGACAGATACAGCGCAAACATTTTTATTAGGTTTTAGTCAGGGTGCAATTTTAAGCTACTCTTTGAGTTTTTTCTATCCGAACAAGGTACAAAACGTAATTGCATTAAGTGGCTATATAAATACCGACTTATTACCCGCTACTATTTCAAAAGAAATTAGAACTGACTATTATTGTTCTCATGGATCTGTAGATCAGGTTTTACCGGTAGAATGGGCTAGAAATAGCAAACCTTTTCTAGATAATTTAAAGCTTCAAAACACTTACTCAGAATACCCTGTAGGTCATGGAGTTGCTCCTCAAAACTTTTTTAGTTTTAAACGTTGGATTGAAGAAAGATTGTAAGCAAGGGAACCGTTGTTATTTTTCAAAAAAATAAGTAGCATCAGCGAAGTCATCAAAATCTAAAATTGATAAAAAACCATCCATACTTTTAAACTACCTTTACACTAAAAATAACACATGAAGTTTGCTGAATTTTCTTTAGATAAATCAATATTAAAGGCAGTTGCTGAAGAGCGATTTCATACAGCTACTTTGGTCCAACAAAAAGCAATTCCTTTGGTTTTAGCTAAAGAGAATGTCATCGTTTCTGCACAAACAGGTACTGGTAAAACCGCCGCTTTTGCCTTGCCTATTATTCAGCTATTATCTGAAAAAGCATCCGAAGAAAAGAGCGTAAAAAAGATTAAATCAGTAATCATTACTCCAACTCGTGAATTAGCAATTCAAATTTTAGAAAAGTTTACCAACTACAGCAAATACACAAACCTAGCTACAACAGCTGTTTTTGGAGGTGTTTCACTAGCACCACAAAAAGAACTGTTGGCAGAAGGAATAGACATCTTAATTGCAACTCCAGGAAGGTTAATTGACCTTCATTTGCAGGGGAACATTGACTTAAGCGCTATTGAGATTTTTGTACTAGACGAGGCCGATTTAATGTTGGACATGGGATTTATAAACGACGTAAAAAAAATAGAGGCTTGGTGTCCTAAAAAAAAGCAAACCTTACTTTTTTCAGCAACGATTCCAGAAAAAATTAATGAACTAGCCAAAACTACTCTCAAAAACCCTGTAAAGATTGAAATTAACCCTGAAGATACTACTGCAAAAAATATCGGACAACTATTGTACTATCTTCCAAAAAAGAACAAAACAGATTTGTGTTTACATCTGTTAAGAAATACCATAAATGGAAAAATAATTATTTTTAGGCGTACAAAATTTGGCGTAGATAAACTCGAAGAAAGTTTACTAAAAAATGGATATAAAGTAACAAGTATTCATGGAGATAAAACTCAAAGTATCCGAAATAAAGCTATTGAGGATTTTAAAAATCAAAAAGCAACTATTCTAATCGCTACAGATGTAGCTGCTCGTGGAATTGACATTATCAATGTAGATGCCATTATTAATTTTGACATTCCAAACATTCCTGAAACATATATCCACAGAATAGGTAGAACTGGTAGGGCAGGAAAATCTGGTATTGCCTTTTCTTTCTGCTCTCCGGATGAAAATGGGTATATTAAAATTATTGAAGGGTTGATTGAAAAGACTATTAAAATCATTGAAGACCATCCATATCCTATTTCTAAACCAACTCATAAGAAGAAGCAACCCAACACCATCAGCAAACATAAAAAAGGAAGGAAATCTGAAGCCTCCAAAAAGAAAAAGAAACGCTGGTATTAGTGCTATTTTTTCTCTCAAAAAAAAATTGACTCTATAAATAACTACTGGGAACTCTTTAAGACAAGAAGCACAAAAAGTTGTCCAAAATCAATGACATATGTTTTGTCATCTTTTTTTTCTAAGAAAAAGCTTTAACTCATTAATAAGTATAGGATTTCACAGAGGTTACCTAGATAAACACATCCTCTACCTATTTTATTTACATGAAAACATCAGAAATGAGAACACTGAATAACAAATGAATTTGAGGATTGAAAAACAGCTTTAGAAAATCTATTATTTTAAAAAGACCCCCCTATTATAAAACTCTTACACAACTTTAAAGCAGTATTAACCGAAAATTTCATTCAAAATTTTAGCCAAACGAATACCCCCTTTTTGCAATTGATTTCTCACAATTCCGAAATGTTCATAAGAATATCGATATCGTAAATTTTGACCTGATTCAACAGAATTATAAACATCGTTAGTAAGCTCATGAACTTCATTTACCCAATCAATCAATGTACCTTTTTCTATTGCTAATATTTGTTTTTTGGATAAACTTCTAGCATTATTAGCTAGCTCTAAATAACTCATCCCCCAATCATCAATCAACGAATGATCCCAAACATGATGTAAGTTCGTTTTACTCCCAAACCATTTAAGTTGAATATCATTACCCCCCTTATCCTCTCTTCTACCAATATGCAAAGGTTGGTGTAAATCTCCTAAAAAATGAACTAACATTTTGAGATGAAATTTTTTATCTTTTAATGTGCTGTTTTTATCTTTAAGAACGGCAACACAGGTTTGAATTCCAGTAACTAAATCTCCCTTGGGATTTTTTTTGGCAGATTCATAAGTCTCATCCAGATCCATATTAATGTAATGCCAAGAATAATACTTATTATAATTTCTGTCTGATTTTATCTCATCGGCATAGGTAGAAACAAAAGCTAAGCTTTGACCATTTAAAATTTTATTAATTCTCTTTTTGGTTCTTTTATTTAAGTGTTTTTCTGCTATTTCACCTGTAGCTCTATGACCATTTTTACCCCAAAACATGGACTCTTTTTCTGATACTTTTGAAAAGAAAAGAAAAGAAATCACTAAAAAAAACTTAACATTCATCTGTAAATAACATTATTAATTCAAAGCGAATGTATAAATAAGTTGTAATCAAAGAAAGGTATTTGTTAAAAAAAAAATTATTTTAGCATAATTAAGTTAATAATCCATTCTTTAATTACATATGAAAAAATTAATATTGTTAGTGTGTTTCATTCTTTTCTCTTTAAATAGTAAGGCACAAAATACTGGTGAAGATAAATTAGGCTCCTGGTTTATGTACAACGGTTCACACAAACTTTCAGAAAAATTTGCTCTAAAAACAATGGCTCATTTTCGGTATTTTGAATTGACCAATGAATTTCAACAATCAATTTACAGACTCGGTGTAAATTACAAGCTAAATTCAAAAGTGAATTTTACAGCAGGTATTAGTTATGCAGATGCAGATACAGCGTATCAAAGCCCATCCGAACTACTAACCGAATTTAGACTGTATGAAGACATTAATGTAAATTACAAACTTGGAGATTTTAAATTAAGACATCGTTTTCGTTTTGAACATCGCTTCATAGAAAAAAATACTGTTAAATCCACTGAAAACTGGTTACGATACGATATCAACGCGGCATACCCACTTTCAGAAAAATGGAACATGTACGTGTTCAACGAAATATTTTTTAATTTTAAAGGCGATTTAATTTCCCAAAATTGGACTGGCGCTGGATTCCTATACAAACTAAACAATGCTGTTAAATTTAAAGCAGGGTATTTTTATCAGAAATTACAAAATATCGGATTTAACAGATTACAATTAGGCATTGTCTTAAATACCAATCATCGTAAAAAAACAAAATAAATGGAACCAATATTCACGAATGACGCGATTGTATTTGGAATTTTAATGAGCTCTTTGGGGGTTGTTTTTTATACAGAATCTATAACCAATGGATTCTGGCATCGATTTTATAAAATTGTTCCTGGATTATTTATGGCCTATTTTATACCCGCAATATTTACCACCACAGGTCTGATTTCACCAGCGTGGAAAACAACAAATCCTGACGGTGAGATTATATCTCATGCTTCTCAATTGTATTATGTTGCTAGTCGATTTCTACTCCCTGCAGCACTCGTTTTAATGACTTTGAGCATCGATTTAAAGGCGATTTTCAATCTAGGTTCAAAAGCATTAATTATGTTTTTCACGGGGACAATAGGGATTGTCATTGGAGGACCAATTGCCATTTTATTGATTTCATTTTTTTCACCAGAAACAGTGGGTGGCTCAGATTTCGATGCTGTTTGGAGAGGGCTTTCTACCTTAGCTGGAAGCTGGATTGGGGGTGGAGCAAATCAAACAGCCATGCTAGAAATTTACAAATACAATCCTGCAAAATACGGTGGAATGGTCATTGTAGATATTGTAGTTGCCAATGTTTGGATGGCTATTTTACTGATAGGAATTGGTAAAAAAGACTCGATAAATAAGTGGTTAAAGGCCGACACAATTGCTATTGAAGAATTAAAAGATAAAGTAATCTCTTTTACTCAAAAAGTAAAGAAAAACCCGACGTTATCCGATTTTATGATCATGCTTGCAATCGCTTTTGGAACTGTTGGTTTTGGACATTTTACAGCAAAATATTTGAGCCAGTTTTTTTCGGAAATAGTAGCCGCTATTAATTCTCAGACCTTGCGAAATGTATTTTCCTTTTTAGGTTCTAGTTTCTTTTGGTTGATTAGCATTTCTACCATCATCGCGATTCTTTTATCCTATACAAAAGCAAAAAATTATGAAGGTGCAGGTGCCAGTAAATTAGGGAGTATTTTCATCTATATTTTAGTTGCTACTATTGGTATGAAAATGGATTTAAATCAAGCTTTTGAAAACCCTGGTTTGATGGTCATAGGTTTTGTATGGATAAGTATTCATGCAATACTATTGATCATTGTTGCTAAAATAATAAAAGCTCCTTATTTCTTTCTAGCCCTAGGTAGTCAAGCAAATGTTGGCGGCGCAGCCTCTGCACCCATTGTCGCTCAAGCTTTTCATCCCTCTTTAGCTACAGTTGGTGTTTTACTTGCAGTTTTTGGATACGCAATAGGAACAGTCGGAGCTATTTTATGTACTATTTTAATGGAATTATCTGCGACATTTTAAATAAAATTGAAGATATTAGCGATCACAAACTTTTACACATGAAAAAAATTATTATTCTTTTAATAGTATCAATTTTAATAACAGCTTGTTCTTCAGAAAAAGAGACAAACATGCTAGTTCAAGGGCAAATCAAAGGACTTAAAAAAGGCACCCTATATCTTCAAAAGATGAAAGATTCTCTTTTAATTTCTGTGGATTCAATTGACTTATTAGGAAATGATCGATTTAGTTTGACTGATAATGTAATATCTCCTGTATTGTATTATTTAACTTTTGATGGGAATACGACAAACAAAAGAATTTTATTTTTTGGTGAAGAAGGAACCATCACGATCAATGACAAACTAGATCAATTTGGTTATAATCCAGAAATTATTGGCTCTAAAAATCAAGAAATTTTAGACAAATACAATACGATTAAAAAGAAGTTTCAAAACAAGCGTTTGGAATTGATAAAAGAAGATTTTGATGCAAAAAAAGCAAAGGACACAAAATTAATTACCAAATTAGAAAATGATTACAACAAATTAATTAAAAGAAAAGTGCTATTTACTACTAACTTTGCAATTTCAAATGCTGACTCTGAAGTAGCACCTTATCTTGGGCTCACTGAGATGTATAATGCTAGTTTAAAAATGCTAGACACCGTAAGTAATTCTCTATCAGATAAAGTAAAGAAATCTGATTATGGAAAGCGTTTTCAAAAATACCTCGCTAAAATTAAAACAGAATAAATAAAAGAGCTTTATAATTTAATACAAAAACGAGCTTTATGCTCGTTTTTTTTTACAAACAAGTATACTCGAGCACTAAAAACCGTCTTTAAAAAAATTCAAACACACTAATCTCTAATTAAAGGCAACGTAGAACATCTTAATAAACCTTCTTGTTTGGCAATTTCAGCATAGGGAACTTCTTCAACTGTAAAACCATTTTCTCTTAGCCAACAATTTAAACGGGTAAAGTTTTTTTCTGAAATAATGATTTCTTCAGAAATAGAAAAAACATTACTATTCATATTGTACATTTCTTCTTTCGTTATTTCAAAAATATTTTCTTTACCAAAAAAATTGACCAACCATTCGTATTCGCTTTCAACTAGAAAACCGTTTTTATGAAGAATTGCTTTATTTGTTCCAATTGGTTGAAAACAACAGTCTAGATGCAAGGCATTCTCAGTTGCATTTGTATTTGATTTTCTTAACTCAAAGGACTTTACTTTTTTATGCGGAAATAGTTCTTGTAAGGCTATTACAGCATCAAGATTTGTTCGAGCAGTAATATAATCTGCGTAATCACCTCCAGAATATGTTCCTACAAATAGATACTCATTCCACGGAACAACATCGCCTCCTTCTACATGACATTCTTTCGGTAGAATAACTATTTTTTTCGGATTTATTTGCGAGATGACCTTTTCTATCGCTTTGTATTCTCTTTCCCTGTCAGGAAGTATGTTCGCTTCAATAAAAGTATCTTCAATTACAAAAGCAATGTCTCTAGAAAATATTTGATTGTAATCTTCGATTACCTCTGGCCTAAAAACCTGAACATCATACTTTTTAAAAACTTGAACAACAGCCTCCATCTCTGAAACCATGTCTTGCTCTTTTGGATAGGAACCTGCCAAAACATGATCTATACTTTTAGGATCATAGCAATCCTCTAACTTAGGGACTCCTCCATTGCTTTTGGCAATTCCTAAAATTACCGCTCTTAATCTTGAAGTTTCATTATTTATATTTAATCTTAACATATAAAAGAGGTGAAAAAAGCTTCATGAAATATGAAGCTTTTTATTTAGAAATATACTATTATTTATCTTTTCCCTATTGGGATAAATTCTCTATAATTTTCACCAATATAAATTTGACGTGGACGCCCTATTGGCTCCTTACGCAATCTCATTTCTTTCCACTGTGCTATCCAACCAGGAAGACGACCTAGAGCAAACATTACCGTGAACATTTCTACAGGAATCCCCATCGCTCTGTATATAATACCTGAGTAAAAATCGACATTAGGATACAATTTTCTTTCAACAAAGTAAGGATCATTTAAAGCTTCTTGCTCTAACGCTCTGGCGATGTCTAATATCGGATCATTAATCCCTAAATCGTTTAAAACTTCGTCTGCTGCTTGCTTTATGATTTTAGCTCTGGGGTCAAAGTTTTTATATACTCTGTGCCCAAATCCCATTAAACGGAATGGATCATTTTTATCTTTCGCTTTGGCCATATACTTTTTAGTATCCCCTCCATCGGATTTTATAGACTCTAACATTTCTAAAACTGCTTGATTTGCACCTCCATGTAATGGACCCCATAAAGCAGAGATCCCTGCAGAAATAGATGCAAACAAACCAGCATGTGACGAACCTACAACTCTAACTGTAGACGTAGAACAATTTTGTTCGTGATCTGCATGTAAAATTAATAATTTATCTAAAGCCGATTTAATAATTGGATTGATTTCAAATTCTTCATTTGGCTTTTCGAACATCATTTTCATAACATTCTCAATATATCCAAGTGAATTAGAACCATAGTTTAAAGGTAGCCCTTCAATTTTACGCATAGCCCATGCAACTAAAACTGGGAATTTTCCCATAATTTTTACGATTGCTCTGTACATTTCCTCTTCAGAATCTACATTAACTGAAGATGGATTAAAGGCCACCAATGCACTCGTTAGGGATGATAATATTCCCATTGGATGCGCGTTCTTTGGAAAAGCATCAATAATTTTTTTCACATCCTCATCAACAACAGATTTAGACTTGATATCTGAATGAAATGTTTCTAATTGCTCGTTGTTTGGTAAATCTCCGAAAACAAGCGCATACGCTACCTCTAGAAAACTTGCTTTATTTGCAAGCTCTTCAATTGAATACCCTCTGTATCGTAAAATTCCTTTTTCTCCATCTAAAAAAGTGATCGCACTCTCACATGAACCTGTATTTTTAAATCCTGGATCTATAGTGATGATTCCTTGAGATGCAGTTCTCAACGTTTTAACATTAATCGCTATTTCATTTTCTGTTCCTTTTATAAGGGGAAACTCATAGCTATTGTCTCCAACTTGCAATATTGCCTTATCTGACATTTGATTTTTTTAGTATAATTAAACAGCTCAAAGATACTATATTATTAGATCATTTAAAAGACATACAGATATAGATTTTTAATCTCATGAAGCTTGTTTTATCAATTTTTATTACAAAAAAAAGCCTCATAAAAAATTATGAGGCTTAGCACTAATTAAAAAATTAATTATATTTTAAAAGCATTTTGCTTTGGAAAATAAGCAGTGGCTCCTAATTCTTCTTCAATACGTAATAATTGATTATACTTTGCCATTCTATCAGAACGAGAAGCAGAACCTGTTTTAATTTGACCACAATTTAACGCTACTGCTAAATCTGCGATAGTGTTATCTTCTGTTTCACCTGATCTATGAGACATAACTGAAGTATACCCAGCGTTTTTAGCCATATTTACAGCAGAAATAGTTTCAGTTAAAGTACCTATTTGATTTACTTTAATTAGAATTGAATTTGCTATTCCATTTTCAATACCTCTTGACAAGCGCTCTACGTTTGTAACGAATAAATCATCACCTACTAGTTGCACTTTATCTCCAATTTTCTCTGTTAAATATTTCCATCCTTCCCAATCATTTTCATCCATACCATCTTCAATTGAAATAATAGGGTAATTGGCTGCTAATTCAGCTAAATAATCAGCTTGTTCCTGACTACTTCTTATCTTACCAGTCTCTCCTTCAAATTTAGAATAGTCGTATTTTCCATTCACATAAAATTCTGCAGCAGCACAATCTAATGCCACCATAATTTCATCACCAAATGAATATCCTGCATTTTTAACAGCTAAGGCAATCGTATCTAATGCATCTTCTGTTCCTTCTAATGTAGGTGCAAAACCTCCCTCATCTCCTACAGCAGTAGATAAGTTTCTATCGTGTAAAACTTTCTTTAGATTATGAAAAATTTCAGAACCCATTTGCATTGCTTTAGAAAAAGTTTCTGCTTTCACTGGCATTACCATAAATTCTTGAAAAGCAATTGGCGCATCTGAATGAGAACCTCCGTTAATGATATTCATCATTGGAACCGGTAAGGTGTTTGCTGAAACACCACCTACATATCTGTATAAAGGCATTCCTAACTCATTGGCAGCAGCTTTAGCAGCAGCTAAAGAAACTCCTAGAATAGCGTTAGCCCCTAATTTAGATTTATTTGGAGTACCATCTAAGTCAATCATTAATTGATCAATAGCGTTTTGTTCGAAAACAGAAGTCCCTAGTAATTCTCCCGCGATAATACTATTTACATTATCTACGGCCTTTAAAACACCTTTCCCCATGTATTCTTTTCCACCATCACGTAACTCAACAGCTTCGTGCTCTCCTGTAGAAGCTCCTGAAGGAACTGCTGCTCTACCTAAAACACCATTTTCTGTCGTTACATCTACTTCTACTGTTGGGTTTCCTCTTGAATCAAAAATTTGACGTGCGTGAACACTTATAATAATACTCATTTTATTGAAATTTAATTAATTTAATATCTATATTATGTGATGGCTAAATTACAAAATATAGGATATTTACTGATGATTTAACTCGTTACTTACGAAAACGTTTTCTAATTAATCACTTAAGCAGATACTAGTTTACCGCTAGTTTCGCTTTTTGAATATTGTGAATAAATTGATCAAATAGATATTCAGAATCGTGAGGTCCTGGACTTGCTTCTGGATGGTATTGAACAGAGAAGACGTTTTTATTCTTCAAGCGAATCCCAGCAACTGTATGGTCATTTAAATGTACATGAGTAATCTCAACATTGGCATTGGCTTCAGTTTCTTTTCTATCGATTGCAAAACCATGATTTTGAGAAGTTATTTCTCCTTTCCCAGTCAATAAATTTTTAACTGGATGATTGATCCCTCGGTGCCCATTGTGCATCTTATACGTTGAAATACCATTTGCCAAAGCTATCACTTGGTGTCCCAAACAAATACCAAACAGAGGTAGATCTCTTTTTATAATTTCTTTAGCAACTGCCTGAGCCTCGATCAAAGGTTCTGGATCTCCAGGTCCATTTGAAATAAAGTATCCGTCTGGTTGAAAAGCTTCTAATTCTTCAAAGGAGGAATTGAATGGAAATACTTTAACGTATGCACCTCTTTTTACTAAATTATTTATAATATTCTTTTTGATTCCTATATCCAGCACTGATATTTTTAGTTCCGAACGTTCATCACCAACAAAATAAGGTTCTTTAGTTGATACTTTTGAAGCTAATTCCAAACCTACCATACTGGGCACTTCAGCCAATTGTTTCTTCAACAGATCGATATTATCAATCTCTGTAGAAATAATTGCATTCATCGCTCCATTGTCTCTGATGTAAGAAACTAAAGCTCTTGTATCTACATCTGAAATTGCAACGATATTGTGTTCTAAAAACCAATCTTTTAAATTTCCATCAGAATCGATTCTAGAATGTGTGAAACTAAAATTTCTACAAATTAAGCCTGATATTTTTATTCCATCTGATTCTACTTCATTCGCATTTACACCATAATTACCTATATGAGCATTGGTAGTGACCATTAATTGACCAAAATAAGAGGGATCTGTAAATATTTCTTGATAGCCTGTCATTCCTGTATTAAAGCATATTTCTCCAGTAGAAGTCCCTTCTATTCCAACAGATTTTCCGTAAAAAATTGTTCCATCTGCTAATAAAACTAAAGCCTTTTTGCGTGTTTGATATTTCATTGATAGTTGTTGTGTTTGGTTTGTAAAACAAAAATATAAAAAAAGGGATAAACATTAATGTTTATCCCTTTAATATGATTTAAAAAAAATTCATTTTTTTATTCTTCAGATTTATCCTCTGTTGCAGGAACTTCAACTTGTGGAGCTTCTACCTTTTTACTTTTTCCTCTACGAGTAGTTTTCTTTGCTTTTTTACCTTTAGGGTTGTAGATTTCGTTATAATCAACTAATTCTACCATTGCCATAGGAGCGTTATCTCCTTGACGATTCCCTAGCTTAATGATACGAAGATAACCTCCAGGTCTATCAGCTACTTTTACAGAAATTTCTTTGAACAATTCTGTTACAGCAAATTTATCACGTAAGTAACTAAAAACGATACGTCTGTTGTGCGTAGTATCTGTTTTAGATTTCGTAATTAATGGCTCAACAAAAACTCTTAATGCTTTTGCTTTTGCAACAGTTGTGTTAATACGCTTGTGCTCAATTAATGAACAAGTCATATTAGCTAACATCGCTTTTCTGTGCGAAGTTGTTCTTCCTAAATGGTTGTGTTTTTTACCGTGTCTCATTACGTTTATTTTATACTTTCATCTTGCATCAACTCATTATGAGGAGCAAAATATGAAAGGTTAATCTCTATCTAATTTATATTTTGTTAAATCCATACCGAAACTTAAACCTTTAACGATTACTAGTTCTTCTAGTTCTGTTAACGATTTTTTTCCAAAGTTTCTAAACTTCATTAAATCACTTTTGTTAAAAGAAACTAAATCTCCTAAGGTATCTACTTCGGCAGCTTTTAAACAATTTAAAGCTCTCACTGATAAATCCATATCAATTAATCTCGTTTTTAACAACTGACGCATGTGTAATGATTCTTCATCATATGTTTCAGTTTGTGCAATTTCATCTGCTTCAAGAGTGATACGCTCATCAGAGAATAACATAAAGTGATGAATTAATATTTTTGCCGCTTCTGTTAGCGCATCTTTTGGATTGATTGAGCCATCAGTATCGATATCGAAAACTAATTTTTCATAATCTGTTTTTTGCTCTACACGAAAGTTTTCGATCGCATATTTCACATTCTTAATTGGTGTGTATATAGAATCTGTAAAAATAGTACCTATTGGCGCTGAAGCTTTCTTATTTTCTTCTGCAGGAACAAATCCTCTACCTTTTTCTATTGAAATTTCTGCGTTTAACTTTACAGACTTGTCCATGTTACAGATAACTAATTCAGGATTCAATACTTGAAATCCAGAAATAAATTTCTGTAAGTCTCCAGCAGTAAATTGCTCTTGACCAGACACAGATACAGATACATTTTCTCTATCAGTTTCGTCTATTTGTTTCTTAAAACGAACTTGTTTTAAGTTTAGAATAATTTCAGTAACATCTTCTACGATTCCTGGAATAGTAGAAAATTCGTGTTCTACACCCTCAATTCTTAAGGAAGTAATTGCGAAACCTTCTAAAGAAGATAAAAGTACTCTTCTTAAAGCATTTCCAACTGTCAATCCAAAACCTGGTTCAAGAGGTCTGAACTCAAATCTACCAGAAAAATCTGTAGATTCAATCATTAATACTTTATCGGGCTTCTGAAAATTTAAAATTGCCATTTTTTTCTTCGTTTTAATTGTTATTTAGTTGCGCGATCTATAGGTCTGAAGAAGTTCATATAAATCCTTTGGCTAAACACCAATGTGATTAATTTATTACTTAGAATATAATTCTACGATTAATTGTTCTTTGATATTTTCTGGAATTTGTAATCTTTCCGGTACCTTAACAAAAGTTCCAGTTTTTGTATCTGAATTCCAAGTTAACCATTCATACACATTGTTACTAGAGGCTAATGCATTTTCAATGGCTACAAGAGATTTAGATTTCTCTCTTACCGCAACTACATCACCTTCTTTTAAACTATATGATGGAATGTTAACTATTTCTCCATTCACAGTTATGTGCCTGTGAGAAACTAACTGACGAGCTCCACTTCTTGAGTTAGAAACTCCCATTCTGTAAACTACGTTGTCTAAACGAGATTCACATAATTGTAGTAATATCTCACCGGTAATTCCTGAGGAAGATTGTGCTTGCTTAAACAAGTTACTAAATTGACGCTCTAATATACCATAGGTATATTTTGCTTTTTGCTTCTCCATTAACTGAGTAGCATATTCAGATTTTTTACCTCTTCTTCTTGCATTACCATGCTGTCCTGGAGGAAAGTTTCTTTTTTCGAAGTTTTTATCTTCTCCAAAAATTGCTTCACCAAACTTACGAGCAATCTTTGTTTTTGGTCCTGTATATCTTGCCATTTCTTTTATATTGTAGATAGGGATTATGAATTAAGGCTAATCCTTCGATAATCTAATTCCTATCAAGTTAAAATTTAATTATACTCTTCTTCTTTTTGGTGGACGACATCCATTGTGTGGTATTGGGGTAACATCGATGATCTCTGTTACTTCTATACCAGAATTATGAATAGATCTAATAGCAGATTCTCTACCATTACCAGGTCCTTTAACATAAACTTTCACTTTACGTAATCCTGCTTCTTTAGCAACATTAGAACAATCTTCTGCTGCTAATTGAGCTGCGTATGGAGTGTTCTTTTTAGAACCTCTAAAACCCATTTTACCTGCAGATGACCATGAAATTACATCTCCTTTTTTGTTTGTTAAAGAAATAATGATGTTATTGAAAGAAGCTGTTATGTGTGCTTCTCCAGTAGCTTCAATTATTACTTTACGTTTCTTTGAACTTGCTTTTGCCATAATTATTCAGTTTTAGTAATTTAGTTTTCTAATAGTGTAGTCAATAAACTACGATTAGATCTTGATTACTTATCTAACTTTATTTTTTCTTGTTCGCTACAGTTTTTCTCTTACCTTTTCTTGTACGAGAGTTATTCTTAGTTCTTTGTCCTCTTAATGGAAGACCAAGTCTATGACGAATTCCTCTTTGACAACCGATATCCATCAAACGTTTGATGTTCAACTGTACTTCAGAACGTAGTTCACCTTCAATTGTGAAAGATCCAACTTGTTCTCTAATTGCTGCGATTTGATCATCAGTCCAATCTTGAACTTTGATACTTTCGTCTACTTTTGCATTTGCTAAAACTTTTTTAGCTCTGCTGTCTCCTATACCAAAGATGTAAGTTAAAGCAATAACTCCTCTTTTGTTCTTTGGAATATCAATACCTGCTATTCTTGCCATTACCCTTGTCTTTGTTTAAATCTAGGATTTTGTTTATTAATCACATATAATCTACCTTTCCTGCGAACTATTTTGCAGTCGGCGCTTCTTTTTTTAACTGATGCTCTAACTTTCATCTGTTTTGTTTTTTTTTAGTATCTGTAAGTAATTCTTGCTTTTGATAAATCGTACGGACTCATCTCTAATTTCACCTTATCTCCAGGTAATAATTTAATATAATGCATACGCATTTTACCTGAAATATGAGCCGTTACAATATGTCCGTTTTCTAATTCTACACGAAACATTGCATTTGATAATGCTTCTGTAATAGTTCCATCTTGTTGAATTGCTGATTGTTTAGCCATATTATGTGTTCGATTTTCTATTGCTATTTCCCGCTTTCATTAATCCATCATAATGACGGTTTAACAAATACGAATTAATTTGTTGTAATGTATCAATTGCAACTCCAACCATTATTATTAATGAGGTTCCACCATAAAACATTGCCCAACTTTGTTGAACTCCAAATTGAACTACAATTGCTGGTAAAATAGATAACATCGCTAAAAATAACGATCCAGGGAACGTAATTTTAGATAGTATTGAATCTAATTTATCTGCTGTGTCTTTTCCAGGTCTGATTCCCGGGATAAAACCACCACTTCGTTTTAAATCCTCTGCCATCTTATTCGTTGGAATCGTAATAGCAGTATAGAAATAACTAAAGATAATGATTAACAATGCAAACACAACATTATACCACAATCCATTCATGTCTTGAAGACCTGCAATTATTGGAAAACGCTGAGCTAAAGCAACTGGTAAAAACATAATTGCTTGTGCAAATATAATTGGCATCACACCTGCTGCATTTAATTTCAAAGGAATATAATCTCTTGATCCTGCAACATTTTGAACATTTCCAGCGACAGTTCTTCTCGCATACTGTACTGCAATCTTACGAACTGCAGTTACAAGAAGTACAGATAATAGAATTACAACGAACCAAACGATAATTTCGATTAGTATCATCATCAAACCACCTGCTCCTGCATTGGTTGTTTTAGCAACAAATTCTTGTAAAAATGCTGCTGGAAAATTAGCAATAATCCCTACAGTAATTAATAATGATATTCCATTACCAACTCCTTTGTCTGTTATACGCTCTCCTAACCACATCGCAAAAATTGTTCCAGCAGTTAAAATAATAATAGAGGATACCCAAAAGGTTGCTCCACTTACTAGAAAAGCTTCTGGACCCAGACCAAACTGAGTTTTGATTGCCGTAATATAAGTAGGTGCCTGTACTAAAGTTATACCAATAGTAAGCCATCTTGTTATTTGCGTAATTTTTTTTCGTCCACTTTCTCCATCTTTTTGTAATTTCTGTAAATATGGAACCGCAATTCCCATTAACTGAACTACAATAGATGCAGAAATATAAGGCATAATACCAAGGGCCATTACTGACGCTCTAGCAAATGCTCCTCCTGTAAATGCATTCAATAAACCTAAAAGACCTCCAGATGTACTTTCTTTTAATGCCGATAGTTGTAATGGATCTATTCCGGGTAACGGAACAGCAGCCATAAAACGATACACAGCAATTAAACCGATCGTTAGAAGAATTTTATTCTTTAATTCTTCAATACTGAAAATTTCTTTTAATCTATTAATAAGTTTCATCATTTACGGGGATGTTATAAAGTTACAGCTTCTCCTCCGGCTGCTTCAATAGCTGCCTTTGCTGATGCTGTATATTTATGTACAGTTATATTTAATTTAGCTTTCAATTCTCCATTACCTAATATTTTAACAAGCTCATTTTTGCCTACTAATCCATTAGAAACAAGAATTTCTAAAGTAACTGTATCTGTTAATACTCCACTATCAACTAAAGATTGTAATTTGTCTAAATTGATACCTTGATAGTCTTTACGATTTATATTCGTGAAACCAAATTTTGGCACACGTCTTTGAAGTGGCATTTGACCTCCTTCAAAACCGATTTTTCTAGAATATCCAGAACGTGATTTCTGACCGTTGTGACCTCTTGTAGCGGTACCACCTTTTCCAGAACCTTCACCTCTAGCAATTCTTTTTCCCTTTTTTATGGAACCTTCTGCCGGTGTTAAATTGTGTAAACTCATTTTTATATATATCTTATTTAATTTCTTCGAAAGAAACTAAGTGTTTAACTGTATTTACCATACCAATAATTGTAGGAGTTGCCTCGTGTTCTACAGTTTGGTTCATTCTACGTAAACCTAATGCCTCTAAAGTTCTTTTTTGATTCTGAAGACGCCCGATTTGACTTTTTACTTGTGTAACTTTTATTTTTGCCATCGTTCTTAGATTTAACCGTTAAATACTTTGTCTAAAGAAATACCTCTTTGCTTCGCTATGGATGCTGCACTACGTAATTGTAATAATGCATCAAAAGTAGCTTTCACAACATTGTGAGGATTTGATGATCCTTGAGACTTTGATAAAACATCGTGTATACCAACTGCTTCTAATACTGCTCTCACAGCACCACCAGCAATAACCCCTGTACCATTAGATGCAGGTTTGATAAATACTTTTGCACCACCAAATTTACCTTTTTGTTCATGAGGTAGAGTTGCCTCTAAAATCGGAATTCTAACTAAGTTTTTCTTTGCATCTTCAATTGCTTTTGCAATTGCAGAGGCTACATCTTTAGATTTTCCTAATCCATGACCTACAACACCATTACCATCTCCAACAACAACGATTGCAGAGAAACCAAATGCTCTACCACCTTTTGTTACTTTGGTTACACGCTGTACACCTACTAATCTATCTACAAGCTCTAATCCGCTTGGTTTTACTCTTTCTACGTTTTTATATCCTTGCATAATTTCTTAAAATTTTAAACCAGCTTCTCTTGCAGCGTCAGCTAATACTTTAACTCTACCGTGATATAAATATCCGTTTCTATCGAAAGCAACTGTTTCTATACCTGCTTTAGTTGCTTTTTCAGCAATTGATTTACCAACCGCTGTTGCACCTTCTACCTTAGTACTTGCCTTAATTTCTTTATCTCTTGATGATACTGAAGCCAATGTTACTCCATTTACATCGTCTACTAGCTGCGCATAAATTTCTTTGTTACTTCTAAAAACAGATAATCTTGGTTTAGTAGCAGTTCCAGAAATGATCTTTCTAATTCTACGCTTAATTCTAGTTCTTCTTTGTAGCTTTGATAATGCCATAATGCTATATATTATGCAGATTTACCTGCTTTTCTTCTTAATATTTCACCAACAAACTTAACTCCCTTTCCTTTGTAAGGCTCTGGAGCTCTAAATGAACGAATCTTAGCAGCAATTTGACCCACTAATTGTTTGTCAAATGAAGTTAATTTAATGATTGGGTTTTTCCCTTTCTCAGATATGGTTTCAACGTTCACCTCTTTGGCTATTTCTAAAACAATATTATGAGAGAAACCTAAAGCTAAATCTAATTTTTGTCCTTGGTTAGAGGCTCTATAACCTACACCAACCAATTCTAATTCTTTAGACCAACCTTTACTTACACCTTCAATCATATTATTGATCAAAGCTCTCATTAAACCATGTTGTGCTTTATGGTCTTTACTTTCAGACATTCTATCTAGAGTGATAATATTGTCTTCAATTTTAACAGTAATTCCTGTAGAGATCGTTTGGGTTAATTCACCTAACTTTCCTTTTACAGTAATAACGTTGTCTTGTATGCTTACATCTACACCTTGTGAAATGCTAACGGGATTTTTTCCTATTCTACTCATTTCTTATCGATTAATAAACGTAACATAAAACTTCTCCTCCAACATTTTCTTGACGTGCCATTTTATTTGTCATAACACCTTTAGAGGTAGATACAATAGCAATTCCAAGTCCATTTAATACTCTTGGCATCTCTGAAGAGCCAACGTATTTACGTAAACCTGGTGTACTGATTCGTTGAATTTTTCTGATTACTGACTCTTTTGTTTCTTTGTCATATTTTAAAGCAATCTTGATGGTTCCTTGAACATTACTGTCACTGAACTGATAGCTTAGAATATAACCTTGATCAAACAAAATTTTAGTCATTTCCTTCTTCAGATTTGAAGCTGGAATTTCTACTACTCTGTGTCCCGCTGAGATTGAGTTTCTTACTCTAGTAAGAAAATCCGCGATTGGATCTGTATACATACTTATTTATATTGCGATTACGGTTTTCAATTATCTCTATTTATGTTACAGATTTCTCTGTGACAATTGAACCTATAATCAGTTAAAATTCTATTACTCTTGTAAAAATAGAGCGTGCAAAGATACACATTCTACTTTTAATTAAAAGCTTTATTTTTACTTTCTACCAACTAGCTTTTTTGACACCTGGTATTAAACCTTGGTTCGCCATTTCACGAAAAGTTACACGAGAAAGACCAAACTGTCTCATATACCCTTTAGGACGACCTGTAAGTTTACATCTATTGTGCATTCTAATAGGTGAAGCATTTTTTGGTAATTTTTGCAATGCTTCATAGTCTCCAGCTTCTTTTAAAGCTTTTCTCTTTTCTGCATATTTTGCAACTGTTTTTGCTCTTTTACGTTCACGAGCTTTCATTGATTCTTTAGCCATTTCTTAATTTTTTTTGAATGGTAAACCTAATTCTCCTAATAATGACTTCGCTTCTTTATCAGTATCTGCAGATGTTACAAATGTAATATCCATACCGTTAATTTTTTTCACTTGATCAATATTAATCTCTGGGTAGATGATTTGTTCAGTAATTCCTAAATTGTAATTACCTCTTCCATCGAAACCATTAGCTTTTATACCGTTAAAGTCTCTTACACGTGGTAAAGACGCAGTAACTAGTCTGTCTAGGAATTCGTACATTTTATCTCCACGTAAAGTAACTTTAACACCAATTGGCATTCCTTTACGAAGTTTGAATGATGCGACATCCTTTTTTGACATTGTAGAAATTGCTTTTTGACCTGTAATTTTAGTCAATTCTTCTACAGCATAATCTATTAATTTCTTATCTGCAATAGCAGCACCAACTCCTTTAGAAACAACAATTTTTTCTAATTTTGGTACTTGCATTACATTCTTGTAACTGAATTCCTCAGAAAGAACTTTGATAACTCTTTCTTTGTACTCTGCTTTTAATCTTGGTACGTAACTCATGATTATTCTTATTTTTTAGTTTTTTTAGAGACTCTAGTTTTAGTACCTCCATCAACTTGATAACCTACTCTTACAGCAACACCGTCTTCTACCAACATGATATTAGATATGTGAAGTGATGCTTCTTTTTTTACAATACCACCTTGAGGGTTTTGTGCACTAGGTTTGGTGTGCTTAGAAACTAAGTTAACACCTTCCACTAATACTCTGTCTTTCTCTTTAATGATTTGTAAAACTTTTCCTTCAGATCCTTTGTGATCTCCTGCAATTACTTTTACAGTATCTCCTGATTTTATTTTAAACTTCTTCATCTTACCTAATAATTTAAAGCACTTCAGGTGCTAATGATACTATTTTCATGAATTGTTTCTCACGAAGCTCACGGGCTACAGGACCAAAAACACGTGTTCCTCTCATTTCCTCTGTAGGATTTAAAAGTACACAAGCGTTATCATCAAATCTAATGTATGATCCGTCCTTACGTCTTACTTCTTTTTTAGTTCTTACAACAACTGCTCTAGATACTTGACCTTTTTTTACAGTTCCGTTAGGAGTTGCAGATTTAACTGATACAACAATTTTGTCTCCAATACTTGCGTAACGTTTTCTTGTTCCTCCTAAAACTCTAATAACTAAAACTTCTTTGGCTCCAGTATTATCTGCTACTTTTAATCTTGATTCTGTCTGTAACATATTATTTAGCTCTTTCTAGGATTTCTACTAATCTCCAACGCTTAGATTTACTCATAGGTCTTGTTTCCATGATCCTAACAGTATCTCCTTCGTTGCAATCATTCTTTTCGTCGTGTGCAACATATTTCTTCGTCTTTAATACGAACTTTCCATACATTGGGTGCTTTACTCTTTTGGTTTCAGATACAACTATAGATTTCTCCATTTTGCTGCTTGAAACAACACCAATTCTCTCTTTTCTAAGATTTCTTTTTTCCATCTTTAAAACTGACTATAGAATTATTGTAATTCTCTTTTTGTTAATTCTGTTGCAATTCTTGCTACAGTTCTTCTTAAGCTTCTCAACTGCAATGGATTCTCCATAGGAGTGATTGCGTGAGCCATCTTAAGATCAGTATAATTCTTTTGCAACGCTCCAAGCTTCTCGTTAAGATCAGCTATGGATAATTCTTTGATTTCTGATTGTTTCATTTTAATTCGAATTATGCGTTAATATCAAAATCTCTTGCGATTACAAACTTCGTTTTAACCGGAAGTTTTTGAGCTGCTAAACGCAAAGCTTCTTTTGCTACTTTCATTGGTACACCACCAACTTCAAACAAAATTCTACCTGGTTTAATAACAGCAACAAAATGATCTGGTGCTCCTTTACCCTTACCCATACGAACCTCTAAAGGTTTCTTAGTGATTGGCTTGTCTGGAAATATTTTAATCCATAACTGACCTTCTCTCTTCATATGACGAGTAGCCGCGATACGAGCTGCTTCTATTTGACGAGAAGTTAATAAGTTCTGATCTAAAGATTTAATCCCAAACATTCCGTTAGAAAGTTGATTTCCTCTACCAGAAATACCAGTCATATTTCCTTTCGCCTTCTGTACCTTACGGTATTTTACTCTTTTTGGCTGTAACATTTTTAATTTCTAATTTTAAAAATTATTTTCTTCTACGAGGTTGTGATCGTTTAGATCTATCACCTCCACCTTTATTAGCACCTTGTTTCTTAGACAAACCTACTAATGGAGATAATTCTCTTTTACCATATACCTCACCCTTCATAATCCATACTTTTACACCTATTCTTCCATAAGTAGTATGAGATTCTACAAGTGCATAATCGATATCTGCTCTAAAAGTTGAAAGTGGTATTCTTCCTTCTTTGTAATGCTCTGAACGTGCCATTTCAGCTCCATTTAAACGACCTGAAATTTGAATTTTAATTCCTTCAGCGTTCATTCGCATGGTAGCTTGAATAGCCATTTTTACAGCTCTCTTGTAAGAAATTCTATTTTCGATTTGACGAGCAACACTAGTTGCAACTAATTTTGCATCTAATTCTGGACGTTTAATTTCAAAAATATTAATTTGAACTTCTTTCCCTGTAATTTTCTTAAGTTCTTCTTTTAACTTGTCTACCTCTTGACCTCCTTTACCAATAATGATACCTGGACGTGCAGTTGTGATAGTAACGGTTACAAGCTTTAAAGTTCGCTCAATAATTACTCTGGATACACTTGCTTTAGACAATCTAGCATTGATATACTTTCTTATCTTATCATCTTCAGCTAATTTATCTCCGTAGTCATTACCACCATACCAGTTAGATTCCCAACCTCTGATGATTCCTAAACGATTTCCTATTGGATTAGTTTTTTGTCCCATTTCTACTTTGATTAATTACTTAAATTTTTACTTCCTAACTCTAAAGTAACGTGATTAGAACGCTTACGAATTCTATGAGCACGCCCCTGTGGAGCTGGTCTTAACCTTTTTAACATTCCTGCGCTATCTACATATATAGATTTAACAAATAATCCTGCTTCTTCAATAGATGCCTCTTCATTTTTAGCTTGCCAGTTTGCAATTGCAGACAATAACAATTTCTCTAAATTTATAGATGCTTCTTTTGGGCTGAATTTTAAGATTTGTAAAGCTTTTTCAACTTCAACACCTCTTACTTGATCTGCTACTAAACGCATTTTTCTTGGTGATGTAGGACAGTTAGTAAGCTTTGCAAAAGCGCGTTGCTTTCTTTCTGCTTTTAACTGATCTGCCATATTTTTTTTACGAACTCCCATTGCCTACCTATTTTTTACCTTTATTTTTTGCACCAGCATGTCCTCTAAAAGAACGAGTTGGTGAAAATTCACCTAATTTGTGCCCTACCATGTTTTCTGTAACATACACTGGTACAAACTGACGACCGTTATGAACAGCAATAGTTTGCCCTACAAAATCTGGAGTAATCATACTTGCTCTAGACCAAGTTTTGATGACAGTTTTGTTACCAGCTTCAATATTAGCTAACACTTTTTTCTCTAGTTTATAGTGAACGTAAGGTCCTTTTTTTAATGATCTTGCCATAACTTATTATTTCTTTCTACGTTCTATAATATACTTATTACTCGCTTTGGTCTTAGACCTAGTCTTGAATCCTTTAGCAGGTATACCATTTCTTGATCTTGGATGACCTCCAGAAGCACGTCCTTCACCACCACCCATTGGATGATCTACAGGATTCATTCTTACTGCGTTCACTCTAGGTCTTCTACCCAACCATCTTCTTCTACCTGCTTTACCAGATACTAATAATTGATGATCTGAATTAGATACAACACCGATCGTTGCAAGACAAGTTAACAAGATTAACCTTGTTTCACCTGAAGGCAACTTTACAGTTGCGTACTTACCATCTCTTGCCATTAATTGTGCAAAAGAACCAGCTGAACGAGCCATAACAGCTCCTTGACCTGGACGTAATTCAATACATGAAATAGTGTTTCCTAAAGGAATTTCACTCAAAGGCATTGCATTTCCAATTTCTGGAGCAATATCACTTCCTGATAAGATCGTTTGACCTACTGTTAAACCGTTTTGTGCAATTACATAACGCTTTTCACCATCAGCATAACTAAGTAAAGCAATAAATGCAGTACGATTTGGATCGTACTCTATAGTTTTTACTGTTGCGGGAATACCACTTTTATCTCTTTTAAAATCGATAATACGATATCTTTGTTTGTGACCTCCTCCGATGTTACGAGTGGTCATTCTACCCTGACTGTTTCGACCTCCAGATCGTTTTTTCGGAGCAAGTAAACTTTTCTCCGGCTTATCAGTTGTAATGGTGTCGAACCCATTTACAACTCTAAAACGCTGACCTGGTGTTATTGGTTTTAATTTTCTAACTGACATTTTGTCTTTTCTTAAAGATTGTTATAAAAATCAATGCTTTCTCCTTCTGCTAATTGAACGATGGCCTTTTTGTATCCACTCTTAATACCAGTTACCAAACCTTTTTTGGTAAACTTCGTATTTCTTTGAATTGGATAGTTTAAAGTCTTAACGCTTGAAATAGAAACTCCATATGCTTTTTCAACAGCACCTTTGATTTCTAATTTATTAGCCTTACTATCTACAACAAACGAATAGCGATTATATAATTCACTGTGGTTTGTTGCTTTTTCCGTAATAATAGGTTTTATTAAAATACTCATTTTGAATCCCTATTTGCTTAAATTTGTATTAATTCCTTCTAAAGAGCCTTCTGTAATAACTACTTTATTGGCATTTAAAACACCATAAGTATTTATTTCTGAAGCTTTGATAACTTTAGAGTTTTTTAAATTACGAGATGAGATATACACATTCGCATTTTCATCACCTAAAACAAACAATGATTTTTTAGTATCTAACTCTAATGCTTTTAATACATCTACAAAGTTTTTTGTCTTTGGTGTATCAAAATTAAAATCTTCGATAACTACTAAATTTTTATCGTTTGCTTGAATACTTAAAGCAGACTTACGAGCCAAACGCTTTAAGTTTTTATTCAATTTAAAAGAATAACTTCTTGGTCTTGGACCGAACATACGACCTCCACCTCTAAAAACACCAGACTTGATAGAACCTGCTCTTGCAGTACCAGTTCCTTTTTGTTTTTTTATCTTTCTTGTAGAACCTGAAATTTCAGCTCTTTCTTTAGACTTGTGTGTTCCCTGACGTTGATTCGCCAAGTACTGCTTTACATCTAAATAAATAGCATGATCATTAGGCTCAATACCAAATACATCGCTAGAAAGTTCAACTTTCCTGCCTGTATCTTTTCCTGTAATATCTAAAACTGCTACTTTCATTATTTCTGAATAGTTACAAAAGCATTTTTGTGTCCAGGGATTGCTCCTTTAACAACAAGTAGGTTCTTTTCAGCAACTACTTTTAATACTTTTAAGTTTTGAACTTTCACTTTATCTCCTCCCATTCTTCCTGCCATTCGCATTCCTTTGAATACTCTTGCAGGGTAAGATGCAGCACCAATAGATCCAGGAGCTCTTAAACGGTTGTGCTGTCCGTGAGTGGCTTGACCAACTCCAGCAAATCCATGACGTTTTACAACACCCTGGAAACCTTTACCTTTAGAAACTCCAGATACATCAACAAACTCACCTTCTGCAAAGTGACTTACTGTGATAGCATCTCCTAATGAATACTCTTCTTCAAACCCTTGAAATTCAACGACTTTTTTCTTAGCAGTGGTGCCAGCTTTTTTAAAGTGACCGTCTAACGCTTTGTTAGAACTCTTCGCCTTTTTGTCATCGAAACCAAGCTGCAACGCATTGTAGCCGTCAACCTCTTCGGTTCTGACTTGGGTAACAACGCAAGGACCTGCTTCGATTACTGTACAAGGAATGTTCTTCCCGTTTTCATCAAATAAGCTGGTCATTCCAATTTTTCTTCCTATTAACCCAGACATTTAGTTAAAATTTTAGACGATAGATTTATATATCCAGCGCGTCTATTATTAATAATTATTTGTTTGAAACTATTGTTTCTTTCATTCCTTTGAGTTTGCAATAAAAAAAAAGCGTAAAACAAATTCAACGCTGATTTTGTTTTTTCCGTTTTTCTTTTGCGAAACGCTCCAGACATGTTACTATTATTGAATTTTACTTCAAAAAACAGCCTTCCCTACTCTGTTCGGGCTGCAAAAATATAAAAAACTTTCGGCTTAACAAAATTAAACCGAAAGTTAATAATTACTTATACTTTAATCTCAACTTCAACACCACTTGGCAACTCTAATTTCATTAAAGCATCAATAGTTTTTGAAGAAGAACTATAAATGTCTAACAATCTTTTGTAAGCAGCTAATTGAAATTGCTCTCTTGATTTTTTGTTTACGTGTGGTGAACGCAATACTGTAAAAATCTTTTTATGTGTTGGTAACGGTATTGGACCATTAACAATGGCTCCAGTACTTTTTACCGTCTTAACTATTTTTTCAGCAGATTTGTCTACTAAGTTGTAATCGTAAGACTTTAATTTTATTCTAATTTTTTGACTCATCTTATATTATTTAGTAAATTAACCTTTAGATTTTGCTATGACTTCTTCTGAAACATTAGAAGGAGTTTCTGAATAGTGAGAGAACTCCATAGTAGAAGTTGCTCTACCAGAAGACATCGTTCTCAAAGCAGTAACGTATCCAAACATCTCCGATAAAGGAACTAAGGCTTTTACTACTTTAGATCCAGCACGATCACTCATGTCATTTACTTGACCTCTTCTTCTATTTAAATCACCTACGATATCTCCCATGTTTTCTTCAGGAGTTAACACTTCTAATTTCATCAACGGCTCCATGATTTTAGCTTTGGCAGATTTTGCAGAAGCTTTATATCCCATTTTAGCAGCCAATTCAAAAGACAATGCATCTGAATCGACAGCATGGAAAGAACCATCTTTTAAGGTAACTTTCATTGAATCCATTTCATAACCAGCTAAAGGACCATTCTTCATAGCTTCTTTAAAACCTTTCTCTACTGAAGGTACAAATTCTCTTGGAACGTTCCCTCCTTTAATGATAGATTTAAACTGTAAACCTTGAACACCTTCATCAGCAGGACCAATAGTAAATACGATATCAGCAAACTTTCCACGACCCCCAGATTGTTTCTTATAAACTTCTCTGTGATCTGCTTCAGCTGTAATTGCTTCTTTATATTCAACTTGAGGCTGCCCTTGGTTAACTTCAACTTTAAATTCACGTTTTAGACGATCTACAATTACATCTAAATGCAACTCACCCATTCCAGAAATAATAGTCTGACCTGAAGCTTCGTCTGAACGCACTGTAAAAGTAGGATCTTCTTCAGCTAACTTACCTAAACCGATACCTAATTTATCTACATCTGCCTTTGTTTTAGGCTCAACAGCAATACCAATTACTGGATCTGGAAAATCCATAGATTCCAAAACAATTGGGTGTTTCTCTGCAGATAAAGTATCTCCAGTTTTGATTGATTTAAATCCAACAGCAGCACCAATGTCTCCTGCTTCGATATAATCAATTGCATTTTGCTTATTGGCATGCATTTGATAAATACGTGAAATACGTTCTTTTTTCCCAGAACGGTTATTTAACACGTAAGAACCTGCATCTAAACGACCTGAATATGCTCTAAAAAATGCCAAACGACCTACAAAAGGATCTGTAGCAATTTTAAACGCTAAAGCTGCAAAAGGCTCAGAAACATCTGGTTTACGAGAAATTTCCTCGTCTGTATCAGGATCTGTACCGATAATAGCTTCCTTATCAAGTGGAGAAGGCAAATAACGACATACAGCATCTAAAAGAAACTGAACTCCTTTATTTTTGAATGCAGACCCACAAATCATAGGAATGATAGCCATATCCATTACAGCAGCTCTCAATGCATTGTGCACCTCTTCTTCTGTTATAGATTCTTCATCTTCCATGAATTTCTCTAAAAGATTCTCATCATAACTTGCTACCTCTTCAATTAAAAGTGCACGATACTTACGAGCTTCTTCTTTTAAGTCTTCAGGAATTTCGATAATATCGAACGTTGCTCCCTGTGTTTGGTCATGCCATACAATAGCACGATTCTTAACTAAATCTATAATTCCTTTAAACTCATCCTCGTCTCCAATGTTTAGAACAATTGGAACCGCGTTTGACTTTAACATGTCTTTTACCTGTTGGCACACTCCTAAGAAGTCTGACCCTTGACGGTCCATCTTGTTAACGAACCCAATTCTAGGTACTTTATAATTATCGGCTAATCTCCAGTTTGTTTCAGATTGTGGCTCAACACCATCAACTGCACTAAATAAGAAAACCAAACCATCCAATACACGTAAAGATCTATTTACTTCAACAGTAAAATCTACGTGACCAGGAGTATCTATAATATTGAAGTGATATCCTTTTGTATCTGGAGTTTTTTCTCCATTCTCGATAGGAAAATCCCATGTACAAGTTGTTGCAGCGGAAGTAATTGTAATCCCTCTTTCCTGCTCTTGTTCCATCCAGTCCATTGTTGCTGCACCATCGTGAACTTCTCCAATCTTGTGGGAAACTCCAGTGTAGTACAATACACGTTCTGTTGTCGTAGTCTTTCCAGCATCAATATGTGCTGCAATACCTATGTTTCTTGTGAATTTTAAATCTCTAGCCATTTCTATTAAAATCTGAAGTGAGAGAATGCTTTGTTAGCTTCTGCCATTTTATGAGTATCAGTTCGTTTTTTTACTGCTGCACCTTCTTCTTTAGCTGCTGCTAAAATTTCTGCTGCTAAACGTTGTGCCATGGTTTTTTCATTTCTCTTACGAGTGTATAAAATCATCCATTTGATAGCCATAGATACTTTACGATCTGGTCTAATTTGCATTGGTATTTGAAATGTTGCACCACCAACACGACGAGATCTTACTTCTACGTGAGGCATTACATTAGACAAACCGTCTTTCCAAATTTCTAAAGCCGATTTTTCTTCGTCTTCTCCTTTTTTTTCTTCTACGAGCTCTAATGCATCGTAAAACACTTTAAATGCTACTGACTTCTTACCACTCCACATTAAGTTGTTCACAAAACGTGTTACTAGCTGATCATTAAATTTTGGATCTGGTAATAAGACTCTTTTTTTTGCTGCTCTTTTTCTCATGTCTTTACATTAAAAAAGTTACTAATTTTACTTTTTTGGGCGTTTTGCACCGTACTTAGACCTACGTTGAGTTCTTCCCTCAACACCGGCTGTATCTAATGCTCCACGTACCACGTGATATTTAACACCTGGTAAATCTTTTACCCTTCCACCTCTAACTAATACTATCGAGTGCTCCTGTAAGTTATGTCCTTCACCTGGAATGTATGCGTTTATCTCATTACCATTAGTCAATCTAACTCTGGCAACTTTACGCATTGCTGAATTAGGTTTTTTTGGCGTTGTAGTATAAACACGTGTACAAACTCCACGTCTTTGAGGACAAGACGACAAAGCAGCCGATTTACTCTTCTTAGTTATTTTGGTTCTTCCTTTACGAACTAATTGTTGAATAGTTGGCATACTAAATAATTACTGTTTTTCGTTTATAATTAAACATTGTCTCTTTTTTAAGAGTGCGCAAATGTACGATTAATTTCTAATTATTCAAATATCAGTAAGTTATTTTTTCTTATTGTTTTTTTATTGAGTGTTTATTATGATTTTCTTTTACATTTGAATTTACATATTTATCTATTTTGAAACAACAAAGAACACGCAACATTATTGTTTTATTCATTCTGTTTTCTGTCAATGGTTTTCTGGCGCAAGACTTGGTCTTGAAATTAGCCTCCAAGGATCAGAATGAATTGTTGGTCTTAAAAAAAATTGATTATGTAAAAAAACATACCAAAAGCAGCACCCTCTATTCAGAAGTCGACAAAATATCGGATTATTTGAAAAACATCGGTTACTTTACAAATACGGTAATAGAAATAGAAAAAGCAGGTACCACATACACTGCTCACTTCTCCTTAAATGCTAAAATTGAGATGGCTCTTATCGAATTGGATTCAAATTCTAAAATTTATGTAGATGAATTTCAGATTAAAAATAATACGGTCACTATTCCTCTAAAAAAATTACAAAATACTTTATATAAAATTTCAAAGAATCTAGACAAAGAGGGAAAATCTTTTTCTAAGGTTCAGCTCAAAAAAATTAAAATTAAAAATGACACGCTCTATGCTGTCTTAAAGATCAATCAATCTAAAAAAAGAGTCATTGATAAAGTAATCATAAAAGGCTATGAAAACTTCCCTCGGTCTTATGTAAAAAACTACTTTAATCTTTCAGATTCAACAACTTTTAATCAACTTAGAATTGAAGAAATCGCAGAAGCATCCGAGGGGATAAGATTTATCTCCGTAATAAAACCTCCGGAGACATTATTTACAAGGGACTCGACATTCCTGTATCTTTACTTTAAAAAAAAACAATCTCATCGTTTTGATGGAATAGCTAGTTTCACAACCAAAGAAGACGGCAAGATTCTTTTTAATGGTAATCTTGACCTAAAATTAAAAAACTTATTAAATAAAGGAGAAGAATTTGAATTATTTTGGAATCGAATTGAAAATGAAAGACAGGAATTGAAGCTAACCTCAAAAACTCCATATATCTTTAATTCAAAATTAAGTCCCGAAATCTCTTTTTCGATTTACAAACAAGATTCAACATTTACAAATACAACCTTCAATTCGAAAATAGCCTATAGCATAAACTCTAAAAGTCATTTCGCAATAAGCTACAACGCAGAATCATCTGAGAATCTAACAAAAAACAACCTCGAGAATATTGAGACATTCAGTAATTTGTTTTTCGGACTCCAGTTCAAATACAGTAGCCCAAAAAACGATTACTTCGACCATGACAAATTTTTTATTGAAATAAACCCCAGTGTTGGAAAAAGAAACGTCGATCAGGAACAATCGAAACAATTTAAAATTGAAGCAACAGCCTCATATCTGTGGGACATAAACTTCAGAAATAGTATTTATATAAGAAACAAAACTTTTTATCTAAACTCTAATTCTTATTTAAGCAACGAGTTATCCAGAATCGGTGGAGCAAACTCGATCAGAGGATTCAACGAGCAAAGCATTTTCTCTAAAAAATTTAGTTACCTTAATTTAGAATATCGATTTTTAACATCAGAGAAATCCTATTTATACACCATAACTGATATCGCCAACATAAATACACCTATAGGAAATGAAAATCTTTTAGGAATTGGCCTAGGATATTTGTTTACTACAAAAAATGCTCAAATAAACCTAAGTTCAGCATTGGGTAGAAGTTCTTCCGAAGGGTTTGATTTTGATCAAACTAAGTTGAGTATCAATTGGATAAGCTTCTTTTAAAAACACATCTTTATCCCATATAATTGTTGTTTTTCAAATCTGTATTTACGCACACATTTATGGAGTCTTATTTGTATAAATCACAAAAAATAGGGCTAAAAACAACTAATATATATTTTTTTAACAAAATTTTAACAAAATTTAAATTAAAAAAAAAGCTCAATAATTTGACATTACATTATTACCTTATAACCTACTGTCAAACAGTCTTTTAAATTATTATAATTATTAATAAGATAAAAATTTAAGAATATTAAAAGTAATTTGATAAAAATAGTTGTTTTATTAACATAAATTTCACACTTTTGTTATAATTAATTCAAACAAATTAAAAAAATGAAGACAAAGTTTAATCAAATTTTAACGCTATTTATAGCGTTGTTAGTGCAGGTTTCTTTTGCACAAGAAAAGACTATTTCCGGTACAGTTTCCGATGATTCAGGAGCTTTACCAGGGGTAAGTGTAGTCGTAGAAGGTACAAGTAAAGGAGTGGAAACTGATTTTGATGGAAAGTATTCCATTAAAGCCAATCAGGGAGATGTTTTGACATTTAGCTACCTTGGATATGCAACCTCTAAAGAGACTGTAGGAACAGGAAACACAATCAATGTAACGCTTCAAGAAGGAAGTGAAATGCTAGAAGAAATAACTATTGGACTAGGTATTTCTAAAGCAGAAAAAGCAATTGGTTATGCAGTTCAGAAAGTTTCTGGAGAAAATATTAACAAAGCAAAAGAACCAAATCTTGTAAATTCATTACAAGGTAGAGTAGCTGGTGTTCAAATTCAAGGTAGTCCTTCTACTATGGGTGGTGCATCAAGAATTACAATTCGTGGTTCCAATTCTTTTTTAGGGAACAACCAACCGTTGTTTATTGTTGATGGAGTTCCAATTAGTAATGCAGAATACTCTACTAGTTCTCAACAAAGAGGATTCGGTGGTGGATCATATGATTATGGTAATGCTGCTTCTGATATTGATCCTTCAAATGTTGAATCTATGTCTGTACTAAAAGGAGCGGCAGCAACTGCTGTTTATGGTTCTAGAGGTGCAAATGGTGTGATTTTAATCACTACTAAAAGCGGAAGAAACCAAAAAGGCATGGGAATCTCTTTCGATTCTAGTGTTTCTTTTGATCAAGTAAGAAACCTTATTCCTATTCAATCTACCTATGGTGGAGGGTCAACATACCCTACAGACAGTGGTTTTAAATCATTTATACAAGATGGTGTAGGTTATTTAGCTCCTAACTATGCAAAGGATGGTTCATGGGGTCCTAAATTCGATCCTAATAGATTAGTAAGACATTGGGATTCATGGGATCCAGGTTCTAGTAACTATAAAGAAGTAAGACCTTGGGTTGCTCCAAAAAACTCTTACGAAAGTTTCTTTGACACTGGTGTAACATTAATGAACACTTTGGCTTTATCAGGAAGCAATGAAAATGGATCTTACAGAGTTTCATACACAAATTTAGACCAGAAGTCTACGATGCCTGGTGGAGAATTACAAAGAAATACTGTAAACATTAACACCAACTACAAATTAAGCGACAAGCTTAAATCTAGTGTAGCACTTACGTATGTAAATACTGAAGCTCAAAACAGAAACGTAACAGGATATGACAATGCAAATCCTTTACAAGGTTTTACTCAGTGGTGGCAATCACAACTTGATGTTGATAGATTGAAAAATCAACAAAATACAAGTGAAGGAAATCAATACACGTGGAATCCAGTTGGGATAACCACGGATGCTAGTGGTAACCTTACTTCATTTAATTCTAATCCAAACTATTTTGACAATCCAAGTTGGAATAGAGAAAATAGATTACAAGAAGATGTAAAGAATAGAGTATTTGGTAATGCAAATCTTTCTTATGACATTACAGACAACCTAAAGATTTCAACTCAATTCGGTACTGACTTCTTTCAATTTAGTATCAGAGAAGGTATCCCTTTAAGATCTGTTGATGGATCAAGATATGCAGAAACTGAAAGAAAGTTTCAAGAAACTAATATGGAAGTTCGTTTAAACTACAATAAAGACATTAATGAAGACTTTTCATTTAATGGTTTCATTGGAGCCAACAGAATGAGACAAAGCGCTAAAAGAATGTCTGCAGAAACTAATGGAGGAATCGTAATTGATAGATTTTTCAATATTGGAAACTCAGCAGATTCTCCAGTAATAGATACCTACGAAACACAAAGAGGTATTAACAGTGTTTTCGGATCTGCTTCGTTAGGTTGGAAAGAAATGTTATTTTTAGATTTATCTGCAAGAAATGACTGGTCTTCTACTTTACCAGAAGCTAATAACAGTTACTTCTATCCAGCAGCATCTTTAAGTTTTGCAATTTCTGAATTATCTTCAATTAAAGATAGTGATGTTATTAATTTTGCAAAAGTAAGAGCTAGTATTGCACAAGCGGGTAATGACTCTGATCCATACAGGTTGTCAGATGTTTACAATCCAATTACACCGAACTTTGGAAGCAATCCATTGTATTCTGTACCAAACTCTCAACAAAATCCAGATTTAGTAAATGAGCTAACTACGGAAGTTGAATTTGGTTTCTTAGTTAAATTACTTGACAACAGATTAAGTTTAGATGTTGCTTACTATGACAGAGTAACAGAAGATCAAATATTTAACGTACCTGTATCAGCAACAACTGGATATACTTCTAAGTTATTGAATGCAGGAAAAATGAAGAACTCTGGATTAGAGATACAAATACAGGGTACTCCTATTCAGACAGAAGACTTCAGATGGGATGTTGGACTTAATTTAACTAGTCAAAATAACGAAGTTGTTGAATTACTTAAAGACGAAGAAGGTAATACCGTTGTAGAAAGTATCAATGCTGGTAATACTTGGGCTGCTGATTTAAGAGTACAAGAAGGTCTTCCATACATGGCTTTATTTGGTCAGGATTATGTGTATGACGATAACGGTAACAAAATGGTAGGTGATGACGGTTTTTACGAATTCACTGATGATAGAGTCTATTTAGGATCTGCTATTGCAGATTGGACAGGTGGTTTTAATACTTCTTTTAGTTATAAAGGATTTACATTGTCTGCTTTATTTGATTTCCAAGTGGGTGGTGTTATCCATTCTACTTCTTTACAATGGTCTAAATATTCTGGGATGCATCCTGAAACTGTATCTTTCAACGGAGAAAGTGATGTGAGAGCAAATGGTATGATTTTACCAGGTGTTAAGGCAGATGGTTCAGTAAACGATACTAGAGTAGATCCACAAGATTACTACCAAGGGTATTGGAGAAGAGCTGCACCGAATGTATATGATGCTAGCTTTATTAAATTTAGAGATGTAAGATTAAGTTATGCAGTTCCATCTAAAATGTTAGATAAAACTCCATTTACTAGCTTAGATTTAAGTGCTTTTGGAAGAAACTTAGGAATTCTTTATTCGGATGTTCCTTTTATTGATCCTCAAGTAATTACAGGAGCAGGAAATGCTCAAGGTTTAGAGAATGCTCAAGTACCTGCTACTAGTTCATTTGGATTTAATATCTCTGCAAAATTTTAAAAATGAATAACATGAAAAAAATAAAAATATATAGTTTAATGTTGTTGTCCATTACATTATTATCTAAATGTGATGACAATTTAACAGATCTTAATACAGATCCAAATTCAGCAGTAAGTGTTGCTCCGTCAACATTATTGACAACTGCTCAATACAATTTTTACAATACAACTCAAGGAGTTACTGTAAATGCAGATTGGGGACAACTAATGGTTCAACAATGGTCTCAAACAGAATATACTGAAGATAGTAGATATAATCAGGATGTTAATTTCTTTAATGGAACTTGGAGCGCAATGTATGCAAGTGTCTTGAAAGAATTGAGTTCTGCAAAAGCTTTAGTTGAAAATCAAGATTTATCAGAGGCAATCATTAATAATAAGAAAAATATTATTGATGTGATGTCTACACAAGTCTACGCATTCTTGACAGACGGTTTTGATAAAGTTCCATTTACAGAAGCAATAGGAGAGAATAGTCTTCCTTCTTATGATAGCCAGGAAGTGATCTATAAAGCTATGTTAGCTACGTTAGAAAACGCAGCAACAACTTTTTCTACTTCTTCTCCATCATTTACCTCTGGAGATATCATTTACAATGGAAATGTAGCTCATTGGGTTAAATTAACTCACTCGTTAATGTTGCGTTATGCAATGCGTATTGCGGACGTAGATCCAGCTACTGCAAGTAACTATATCAAAATAGCAGCTACTAACTTAATCACTACTAATGCTGAAAATGCATTGTTTACTTTTGAATCAAGTTTAGTTAGATCAAATCCACTATTCCAAAACTACACACCGTTGGATGGAAATAGAGATGATTATGCCGTTTCTGAATATTTAGTTTCTACACTAACTTCTATGGGAGATCCTAGATTAGGTGAATTTGCAAAGCTATCTACTTCTGGAGATATCATAGGGATGCCATATGGTTTGTCAGATAATGACGCTACAGTATTGAAACCAGTTGTTTCTAGACCTAACGATAATGTTAGAGCTGCAACAACACCTCACGTAATCATTTCTGCAGCAGAAGTTCATTTTCTGTTAGCGGAAGCTTACCAGAGAGGAATCTTATCAGGAGATGCAGCAGCAGCGTATGCAAGTGGTGTTAGTGCATCTATGAACTACTGGGGAATAAGTGACAGTGCAGCAATTGCTGGTTATGTTTCTAACAACCCATACAATGCAGCAAACTGGAAAGAATCTATAGGTACTCAAAAATGGGTAGCATTATATATGAACGGTTTTCAAGCATGGAATGAGTGGAGAAGATTAGACTATCCACAATTAAGTGCTCCTGCAGCAGCAGTAATTAACACAATTCCTGTAAGAATGCCTTATCCTTTATCTGAGACACAGTCTAACTCATCTCAACTAGGTAAAGTTACCGCTACACCAGCAGACATGCTAACAAAAGTTTGGTGGGATGTAAATTAATTTATATTACATTACAAATATCTAAAAGACTGTCGTAAAAGGCAGTCTTTTTTTTTTAATAAGATCAAAAGAAAAACACTGTTTAGGAAATTAAAAAGAATTAAAACGACAGAAACTAGATGTTAAAAAAAAATCACAATGCATATTAAATTCAGTAATAAGGGACAAGAATACACTATAGAAAAATTATTAAATAAATAAATATTTTAATTTAGATTGAAAAAAAATTCTTAAAAAATGTTAATGTATTGTGAATTTTAGTGTTAAAAAAGTTGTTTTATTGAATTTAATTTAAGATTTTTGGTGAAATTAATTCAAATTTTATAACAATGAAGACAAAGTTCAATGGAGTTTTAACACTTTTATTAGTGTTATTCGTGCAAATTTCTTTTGCACAAAAAAAGAATATTTCCGGTACAGTCTCTGATGTTTCTGGACCTCTACCAGGTGTTAGTATATTAGTAGAAGGTACAAGAACAGGAGTAGAAACTGATTTTGATGGAAAATATGCTATCAAAGCAAGTTCAGGAGATGTTTTAATATTTAGGTATTTAGGATACAAAACAACACAAAAGGTTGTTGGAAATTCCAATACGATCAATGTTAAATTACAAGAGGACGCAAATTCACTTGAAGAAGTTGTCGTTGTTGCCTACGGTTCTCAAACAAAGGAATCTATTGTGGGTTCAGTTGCCGTGGTCACAAATGAAGTTATTGAAAAACAACAATTAGTTTCCGTAACAAATGCATTACAGGGAACTGTCTCTGGTGTTAATATTATTTCTTCTGGTGGTCAACCAGGAAATAATCCAACAATTAGAATTAGAGGTGTAGGATCTATAAATGCAGATGCTTCACCATTAATTATTTTAGATGGAACTCCTTATAACGGAAATATAAATTCTATAAGTGCAGATCAGATTCAGTCGATGAATGTACTTAAAGATGCATCATCTACGGCTTTATACGGATCAAGAGGTGCAAACGGTGTGATTTTAATAAACACCAAAAAAGGAAAAATAAATGCTCCTACGAGAATTACTTTAAGATCTTCTTCAGGTATAGCTAACCAGGCGGTTAAACAACATGAATTATTGAATACCGATGATCAAATGATCTACAGTTGGGAGGCTTTAAAAAATTCGGATGTTTATGTTAACGGAATTAGTGCTGCACAAGCTGGTGAAAATGCTAGTAATAATTTAATAACTAGTCTAGGATATAACCCATATGGAACCTCAGTCCCTAATCCGGTTGATGCAAATGGAAATTTAGTAACAAGCGACAAATTATGGGAAACAAATTGGGCTGACTTATTATTCAATGAGGCTGCAATTAGAACTGAACATGGTTTGACTGCTTCTGGAGGTTCCGATTCATCTACGTACTTTTTCTCAGCTAATTATCTTAACCAAGAAGGAAGTATTTCAGAATCTGATTTTGAAAGAGTTACGACAAGATTGAACATGACTTCTATGTTAAAAGATTGGTTAAAAATAGGTTTTAACACTTCTTATTCAACATCCAAACAAAACAATCCAACACAATCAGGAAGTTCATATCAATCAGCTGTTCAATGGACAACGAGTGTATCTTCTATATATCCTCTTTACAAGAGAGATGAAGACGGTGCGTTAATCAATGATAACTTTGGGAATCCAATTTTTGATTATGGAAATAATTCTTCTCAAGCTGTAAATGGAACAAGACCAAGATTAGAAGGTGAAAATGCATATGGCGCTTTGTTTAACTATATAAATATAAATAACAGAGACAACATTCAGGCTAACGGTAACGTTCAGATTAAGTTTTCAGATTATTTAAACTTCAAAACAACATTAGGTTTTGAAAAAGTTTTATTTGACAGTTATGGCTATGTTCACAATGAATTTGGATATGCAGCAAATGTAGCTGGACGTGTATCACAAACTAGAAACATAACAACTACTACAAACCTTATCAACGCATTAAATTTTGATAAAACTTTTTATGATAAACATTCCGTTTCGGCAAGTTTAATTCAAGAAGCTTACAAATTAAAAATTGAAGGACTTAATGCTCAAGGAGTTGGTTTTTTACCGAATGTAAAAGTATTAAACGGTTCTACAACACCTGAAGGTGTTGGAGGTTTTCTGAGCGAAGAAAGAATGGAAAGTTATTTAGCAAGATTTGCTTACAACTTTGATACGAAATACTTTATTGAAGGTTCTTACAGACGTGATGGTTCTTCAAGGTTTTCAGAAGAAACAAGATTTGGAGACTTTTATTCTGTAGGGGGTTCTTGGATTATTTCAAAAGAAAACTTCTTGGCAGGAAACTCTGTTTTAAACTATTTAAAACTAAGTGGTTCTTACGGGGAATTGGGTAACAATAGAGGAATTGGATATTTCCCATACTTATCGTTATTTGAGACGGGATACAATGAGTTAACCCAAACAGGGGTAATATTAGGAGCAGTTAGTGATCCTTTATTATCTTGGGAGAAGACGGCATCTCTAAACACGAGTTTAGATTTCGGTTTCATGGATAACAGAATAAGCGGTAGTTTAGCTTACTTCGAAAGAGAATCCATAGACTTAATTTACGATAAGCCGCTTCCAGGTTCTACCGGAAATACAAGTATTACTACAAATGTAGGTTCTATAAAAAACTCTGGTATTGAGTTTGAATTGAATACTATAAATATTGAAACTGACATGTTTAAATGGAGTACAAACTTAAACATCACAACAACCAAAAATGAAATCACTGAATTAACTCAGGAGAGTTTTATTAATGGAACTAAGAGATGGGAAGTAGGTACATCACTTTATGAATTCTTTTTAAGAGAATATGCAGGAGTTGACTCTTCGAATGGAAAAGCATTATGGTTCAAAGACATACTAGATGCAGAGGGAGAAGAAACTGGAGAAAAAACGACAACTGATGTGTATGCAGACGCTACTCGTTATTCAACTGGTAAAGAATCTTTACCAGATTTTCAAGGAGGTATTACCAATACATTCATCTACGGAGATTTCGATTTAAATGTATTAATGAATTTTAGTGTTGGTGCTTATGTTTATGATTCAACTTATGCAGGCCTAATGGGAAGTTTTGAAACGCTAGGTAGTGGTAGTTCTGTAGATATATCTAACAGATGGCAAAAACCAGGAGATATAACTAATGTTCCTCGTTTGCAGAATAGCCAAAATGATTTTAATGCGTCATCAACAAGGTTTTTATTTAAAAATGATTACCTGAGACTAAAAGCATTAACATTAGGATACAATGTACCTACCAACAAGATAGAAAATATTGGACTAAGCAGATTAAGACTTTATTTTCAAGGTGATAACTTAGTAACTTTTCAATCTCACAAAGGAATTGATCCAGAACAAAGTTTAGCAGGAACTACTAACAATAGATCATTCAATCAAAGAATTTTCTCTTTGGGTGTTAATTTAGAATTTTAAAAAACTTACAAAATGAAAAAAATTAATTTAAACTTACTTTTACTTCTATTATTGACATGTTCTATAATAAGTTGTAATGACGATTTTTTAAATGATCCACAACCAACCGATTCGGTTACATCTAGTGTGATATTTGGGTCAAGAGACGGGGCGAATGCTTTTGTATCGGGTATAATGAGAAACTTTAGAAGTCAATTCACTGCAACTGACGCTGCTGGGGTAAACTCAATATATTATGCAAGAACAGTGAAAGGAAATGATATAATACAACGAGCTACTTGGTTTTCGTTTGATTACGAAAATGAAAATAGAGAACCAAATTACAGACGCGTTGGATTTACATGGAATTATTCCTACTATATGATCAATCAAGCAAACAACTTGATTATTGGTGCAGAAAACTCAACAGGTTTATCTGATATTGATAAAAATGAAATTATTGGTCAAGGAAAAGCACTACGTGCATATTTCTATTTTCAATTAGCAATGGAATTCCAACATACTTATTTATACGACCCTTCTTTACCTGCACCTCCAATTTATACTGAGGTTGCTACTGAAGGAAAACCAATGAGTACACTTAGCGAAATGTATGCTTTAATAATAGAAGACCTATTATTTGCTACCGTTAACTTAAATGATGGCAGGCTTGCGAAATCATATATAAACCAAAATGTAGCTTATGGAATATTAGCAAGAGTATATCAAACTACTGGTAACTGGTCTGGAGCAGAAGATGCTGCAAGGAAAGCATACGGAGGAGGAACTCCTGATAGTATATTAGGTAATAGCTACGGAAACGGTTTTAATGATATATCTGATTCAGAATGGATTTGGGGAAGTGCTCAATCGTTAGACCAATCAAATTATTACTGGGGTGCACCTCATGCGCATGCAGATCATTCGGTTTTATCATATGCGGCAACCTATTTTAATGATGAGTTCGTGGCTTTATTTACGGCGTCAGATATCAGAAATACGTTTTATGCAGGTCCTGCAGCAGATTACAGAAATAACGTTTCGTCAAAATTTACTTTTGCATTTGATTCTGATCATCCAATTATAAGAACAGCGGAAATGTTATTAGTAGAAGCGGAAGCTAAATACCAAAATGGTAATGAAGCTGGTGCTCACGATCTTCTTTTTGCATTGCAATCTAACAGAGATGCCACTGCTACAAAATCAACAAACACAGGTCCAGCTCTATTGGAAGAAATTTTAATAGAAAGACGAAAAGAGCTTTATGCTGAAATAGGTGTAGAATGGTTTGATGCTAAAAGATACAGAAGAGGAATTACTAGAACAGGAAATCAAAGATTGACAGGAGCTTCAAGTTTGGAAGCAGATGACAATAGATTTTTCTTGAAGGTGCCTCAATCCGAAATTGACGCGAATGATAATATTACTGATAGCGTAAACGAAGGAAGATAATATAACAGTATGCCTCTTTAAATCAAGAGGCATACTGTATAAAAATTCTTAAAAACATTAATAAAAACATATTCAAAATGAAGAAAAAAATAATTTACCTATTGCTAATGACACTTCCATTGCTTGTAGTTACAAGTTGTGAAGAAGATGCAATTGGAACACCAGACCTAAACTATATTACATTTGAAGCAGGTCAAGTAGATTTAAAAGTAGATAAAGGAAGTACAAATTCGGCAAATTATAAGATATATTCTTCAATTATGTCTGATGTTAGCAGAACTTATAGTGTTACTGTTTCTGATAAATCTACAGCTGATCCAGTTTCCTACACTATTCCTACATCAATTACAATGCCTGCAAACTCTAATGTTGCAAGTTTACAAATTGACGTTGAAGATATCAACATTATCTCTTCTAGGGTACTAATTTTGAAATTAGAGGAAAAAAGTGGATTGTTTATCGGAAATGACAATGAATTTACAATCAATTTACTTAGAATTTGTGTTTCTGACATTGCTGGGGCTTACACATATGCTAACGGTAAACCTGCAACTGTAACTGAAACAAGTCCTAACAACTATGAACTTAGTGGGGATAATTATTTTGGTGCTAATTATGCAATTAACATCAATGACGCGTGTGACGAGATAACTGTAACAGGAGGATTTTTACCTGATGCATACGGAATAGGTGTTTCAGGTGCCGGAATGGTGATGCCTGATGGTAGTTTAGAAATTACGTATACAGTAGATGGATATTTTGAAGATAGACCAATGGTTCTTATTCCAAATTAAACTTACGAAACATAAAAAAAACCACCTCAATTGAGGTGGTTTTTTTTTACCTTCAAACGAGAATGCATACCTTTGTCAAATGACAACAGAAACAACAAATATTTTTGGTATTAGAGCTATTATAGAAGCGATCGAAAGTGGTTCTACCATAAATAAAATATACTTACAAAAGGGACTAAGGGGTGAGTTATTCTATGAACTGAACAAGTTAATTAAAACGAAAAACCTTACCACAAGTATGGTTCCTGTTGAAAAACTAGATAGATTATCTAAAAACAGTAATCATCAGGGTGCGGTTGCACAAATATCCCCTGTTGAATTTCATGATTTAGAAACCTTAATCGAACAAACTGTAGCTAGTGGTGCTACCCCATTATTTTTGTTATTAGACCAACTTTCTGATGTTCGAAATTTCGGTGCCATCATAAGAACAGCAGAATGTACAGGAGTTCACGCTATTATCATCCAAAAAAATGGGAGTGCCCCCGTAAATGCTGAAACCATAAAAACCTCTGCCGGTGCGGCTTTTAAAATACCCATTTGCAAAGTGGATCACATTAAAGACGCTTTGTTTTTATTACAAGCATCTGATATTAAAACAGTAGCGGCTACTGAAAAAACCGAAGACGTTGTTTATGATATTGAATTAAACCAACCAATTGCTATCGTTATGGGTTCTGAACACCGTGGTATCAACCCTTCCATACTTAAAATGGTAGATTATAAGGCAAAACTACCTTTATTAGGTGAAATTGCTTCTTTGAATGTTTCTGTTGCTTGTGGGGCCCTCTTATATGAAACTGTGAGACAACGATTAAGTTAGGACTCCTCTTCTACTCTTTGTTCAATTTTAGAAGGAATAAAGTTTCCGTGTTCGTCAAATAACAAATCAAAATCTGTTTTCGTAAATTGATGAACTTCCTTAACAATTCCTCTATTTCTGTAAAGGACAGAAAAAAACAACCCTACCAAAAAACCCGATAAATGCCCCTCCCAGGAGATTCCTTCCTTTATGGGAAATACATACCAAATCATACTTCCGTAGAGAAAAATGATTACAAAAGAAAGGGCTACTAACCGATAATGCTTTCTTATAATCCCACTAAAAAAAACAAAACTAAAAAGCACATATACAATTCCGCTTGCACCAATATGATAAGATTCTCTTGCAATCGTCCAAGTCAACAAACCCGACCACAATGCTCCGTATAATAAAACTTTGTAGGCAATCGTTCTGTAAAAATAAAAAAGACTACTTAAGAGCACGAATAAAGGAATTGAATTATTAAATAGATGGTTAGTGTTATTGTGAATAAAATGAGTCAGGAAAACCCCTCTTAAGCCAACCAAATTTCGGGGATACACACCATAGGTATTAAAATTGTATCCAAAAGTAATTTCAATAGCATACAGTATCCAAATTACAAGAACAAATACAATAGGGACTAAAAAGATTGACTTCGATATTTTTAATTGCTGTTCCGTATCCATTATAAGTAAAGTTAACAAAAATAGCACCAAATACAATTTTTACAAATTCTGTCAAAAATCTTTGCTATTTTTACTGAATGAATGAACCTTTGGCAGAAAGAATTAGACCTAAAAACCTTGAAGATTATATTAGTCAGCAACATTTAATTGGAAAAAAAGGGGTTTTAACAAATTTAATAAAACAAGGAGTGATTCCTTCCTTAATTTTGTGGGGACCTCCTGGAATAGGGAAAACGACCCTTGCAAATATTATCGCTACTGAATCTAAAAGGCCGTTTTATACTTTAAGTGCGATTAGTTCAGGAGTCAAAGATGTCAGAGAAATTATTGAAAAAGCAAAAAAAAGTGGTGGGTTATTTACTGCAAAAAATCCTATTTTGTTTATTGATGAAATCCATAGATTTAGTAAATCTCAACAAGATTCTCTTCTAGGTGCTGTAGAAAAAGGGTGGATTACTCTAATCGGAGCCACTACAGAAAACCCAAGTTTTGAGGTAATCCCTGCCCTACTTTCACGTTGTCAAGTTTATATTTTAAATTCATTTGATAAAAATGATTTAATAACGCTTTTACAAAGAGCTGCAAAAAAAGACGAGTTATTTTCAAAGAAAAAAATAATCTTTAAAGAAACAGATGCATTATTACAAATTTCCGGAGGAGATGCTAGAAAACTATTAAATATTTTCGAGTTATTGGTTGCTACCGAAGATGAAATAGAAATAACGAACGAATTGGTCTTAAAAAAAGTTCAAAAAAATACGGTCAGGTATGATAAAACGGGCGAGCAACATTATGACATCATTTCTGCTTTTATAAAATCGATTCGAGGAAGCGATCCAAATGCAGCCGTATATTGGTTGGCAAGAATGATCGAAGGTGGTGAAGATGTCAAGTTTATTGCAAGAAGGTTGGTGATTGCTGCTTCTGAAGATATCGGAAATGCAAACCCAACCGCACTTATATTAGCAACTAATACTTTTCAGGCAGTATCCGTCATTGGATTTCCAGAATCTAGAATTATTTTAAGTCAATGTGCAGTCTATTTAGCCAATTCTCCTAAAAGTAACGCTTCCTATGTGGCAATTAATAAAGCACAAGATCTCGTCAGACAAACAGGAGATTTAACAATTCCTCTTCACTTAAGAAATGCGCCAACAAAATTAATGAAAGATCTAGGCTACGGAGAAATCTACATGTACACCCATAATTCTGATAACAATTTCAGTCTGCAAGAGTTTTTACCTGATGAAATTTCTGGAACAAAAATTTACGAACCCGGAAATAATGTTCGAGAAAATAAGTTCAGAGAAACCCTAAAAAACAACTGGAAAAACAAGTATGACTACTAGAAATTTACTAAGTATTCTTTTTGAATTAGTTGGCTATTCTCATAATATTCTGCAATCCAACGTGTCCCTTTTTTATAAAAAATTCCATTACTTCCTTTCAAAATAAACACTTCTTTTAAATTGGTTTGTAACAGTTGAAAAACGACCTCTGGTTTTGTATTTACCAATTGAAAACCGTTATTTTTAACTTGAGCGGAGAGTGTTTCTATTTCAACAAAATCTTTCTGTATTTGATTTGAAATAAGTGCTTTTTCTGGAGTCGCTTCTGTTGCTTCTGAAGGAGTTATTAATGGAATCTCTTTTTTTGCTATAAATCGTTCTTTAGGATGATTCACTTCTTTTTTTCCATCAACTTCTCTTTCAGGCTTATATACAAATTTCAAATCAGTCATGGTCGCATAAGCTTTTCTAATTGCTTCATGATAAGCCTTCTTATATTCCTTTTCTTTACTTTTTCCAAATTTTGAAGCGTACACAAGAGTTCCAAAGCAATCTTGCAATGCTATTTTATTTTTAACAATAAGAACACCAGAAGCGTCACTCACTATTGCAGTTAACGCCAAACATCTATTTTGTAATAAATCTACTGGAAGTGAATCTGTACTTAAAAAAACATGAAACCCTTTTTTTTGCAATAAAAATTTAGTGAGGGAACTTGTTTGATATTGATTAGACTTTTTTAAAAAATCAAACTTATTAGGAACAATTATGTATTTAAAATCACTCATTTTTTTAGTTTGACTCGTGAGTGATATAGTCATAAAAAACAACAAACTTCCAACTATTTTTTTGATCATGTAGATTAAAATATTACGTTAAGCCCAAACTGAGCGGAAATATTATTAGCTTTTGTAATATTACTAAATTTTAGAATATTATCTATTACTCCATAAATATTTAATTTTCCTATCTGAGTAGAAAGACCTACTCCAATAGTATTAAAGGAATAATTATCGACCGTATAGGTCAGTTTAGTGTGAAATTTTTGTGAAAGTGATTTTTGATAAAAACCTGTAACAGCAAACTGAGGGCTTAAGGGTCTAAATACAGAATACAGATGAACCCCTAGACCATTACTATAGAACTCTTTATAAGTAATGTCATAGCAATACATACTTCTTTTAGTTCCAAAACGATATGTAAAAGAAGCATTCACTTTTGAAAGTCTCCAAGAAATATAAGAATCTTCATTCTGAACAAAAGGTAGCGCATCCTTCAAACGAACTTCTGATAGTTCTCCAAATTCAGAAGGGTTGTTTGGGTCATATTCAAAGGCGCCCCCCTCTGAAACATAACTACCCTCTATAATAGAATTTTGAATATCTTTTGAGTGATTGATAAAACCAACATCAAGGATACTTCCTGTTAATTCGATATGGTCAGATAGATCATAGGTGAAATTAACATCTACAAATTAATTCTTTATTAGTTGAATCATTTTAAAATAACATTAAAGCAACATTTAAATGAATTTTTTAATTTCTAAAAGAGAAGAAACTGAAATAAATAAATTGTTAGGCACTAGAGAGGTGTCAAAATTACAATGAATCGCCTTCATCCCTACTCCTAGTGCACCATTAATATCTGCTTCGATACTATCTCCGATCATAATTGCTTGATCTATGTTTGCATTTGCGATCTCTAAGGCATGCTTAAAAACTTTTGGGTTTGGTTTTTTCACCCCTACAGATTCAGAGGTAATCACCTTCTCAAAATAGTGATAAATCTTAGAGTTGATCATTTTTTTTGTTTGAATTTCTTCGAAACCATTGGTAATGATATGCAGGGTATACTTTTGATTTAAGTAGTCTAAGATTTCTATGGCTCCATCAAATAAATGGTTAAAATCAGCCAGATGCTCAATATACTGGTCTGCAATTAAATATATCAACGTATCTGAAATCGGAAAGTCAATAGCGTCAAAGGTGTTTTTTAAACGACCATATCGCAACTCACTTTTCGTTACTTTCTCTTCCCTGTATAATTTCCAAAATTTGAAATTTAAAGGCCTATATACCTCTAAAAAAGAATGTAAATCGACAGAAAGATCATTCATTTTGAAAATCTTTTGAAAGGTTAAATCTGAATTTTTTTCAAAATCCCACAAAGTATGATCTAAATCAAAAAAGACATGTTGTATATTTTGCATTTGCATTATATTTGAAGAAATAAACTATTTGAACACAAAAATACATAAAAACAACCTATCTAACTTTTATAAAAATATTTTTATAATGGTTAGAGGTACCCTAATTGCACAAATTATTGCAATAATTGGTACCCTTTTTATTGCTAAAATATATGGGGAAGCGGCCTATGGGTATTTTGGTGTTTTTATAAGTATTACTGGTATTACATCGATAATATGTAGTTTACAATTAGATAAATTCATCGTAATATCAAAGAACATAAAAGAAAGTATCAATTGGTACAACTTTTTACTAATTCTTGTTCCTGTTACCACCGTTATAATTTCATTGATCTTAGGTATTGGATGTTATTACTTTTTTAATGAAAAAACTAGTTTACACATTCTCATGTTAAGCTGTATCGGAACTTTACTCATAAGCTTAAATACCATCAATGAAAGTTTTTTTACTTTCAAAAAGGAATTTTCTACGATTTCTAACTCAAAAATATTTTTGACAATAGGTAATTTAGGCCTTCAAATTCTTCTCTACACATCCTTCAATCTGTTGGGGTTAATCATTGGGTTTTTAATTTCACAGTTTCTTTTATTCTTATTTTATGTATTTAAAAATAAGACTGTAATTTCAAAAACGAATCCTATAGAAATAAAAAAAGGAATTCAATCTAATCCTTCAATTTTAAAATTTTTACTGCCCTCTAATACTTTAAATAGTATCGCAAATAGTTTAATGCCAATTTTAATTCTTGCTTTTTTTGGAGCAAAAGAAGCAGGGGTGTATTTTTTTAGTCTCAAAATATTGGGAATCCCATTGTTTTTAATTTCTTCATCAGTGGCTCAAGTGTATTTTCAAAAATCATCCATTCTTTTGAAGGAGAACAAAGAAGAATTATTAAAACTTACTAAAAAAATAGTACGAACAAATTTACTGATCATGTTGGTATTTCTTCTCCTAATAAATACACTTGGCATGTATCTTTTAGATTATTTTTTTGAGGGAAAATGGAACAACTTAAGGTCGTACACATTCATTTTGTCTATCCTTGTATTTGCAAGAACCACATTTAACCCTATTAGTAGTTTAATCGTTGTTTTACATAAAAATTTAGAAAGCTTACTCTTTAATAGTTACTTATTTATTATTAATTTAGTGGCGATTTCTGTTGGTTTTTTTTATGACAGCATCCTCATAACAATTTTAATACTTGCTGTTTTCGGTGGCATCGGATACATACTATTACTTGCTTATTTTCTTAATCATTTAAAACAAATTGCAAAAAAAGATGTTTAAAAAATTAGATTTTTTCTTTTTTGGGAGGATCATCAACTTTTTTTATCCTCAGTATTTTAGACCAAAATATGGCTATCAGCGGTATTATATCTTATTTTTTCATTATTTAGTTCCTCAAAAAATATACAGATTGAATCCGAAGGTCAAATGGCCAGTTCATTATACTTCTAGAGTAATTGCTCCAAATAATATTCAAAAAGGAATCCTATGTGATCCCGGAGACAATATCAACAATTACATCCAAGCCAACAATGGTATTGTTTTTGGAAACAATGTCGAACTAGCTCCAGGAGTTTCTATCATTTCCTCTAACCATGATGTAACAAACTTAAGCAAACATGTAAATGGAAAACCAATAACAATTGGCAATCACGTTTGGATCGGTGCTAATGCAACTGTTTTACCAGAGGTTACGATTGGAAATAACGTTACAATTGGTGCAAATTCAGTAGTTACAAAAGACATTCCTAGCAATTCAATTGCTGTTGGAAATCCTTGTGTAGTCATCAAGAAAAAAGAGCCATATACAGAAGACTTTTCTACGATTATTTTTAATAAAAAAGTACCTCAAGAGTTTTTAAAGTTCTTAGCATCTAATGCTTAAAAAGAGTTACTAAGTAGGGTAAATTATGATACTTGATTTGCTGGTATTTACGTGTTTCAGCTCCAAAGCTTAAGAAATATTTTGCAATGGACTGCATCGAGGATCCTCCAAAATTAAAGACTCCAAAATCCTTTTGATATTTATAAATTGCGCTGTTTATTAAGAAGGTATTTGCGCCATTTTTTCTGTTTTTAAAATCTGTTGAAGAAACTAACAGTGTGACTGTATCTTTGTGTTTTAAAAAGAACCCTGAAGCAACCAAATGGCCTTTATCATCGTAAATGGATAAAATTTCTCCTATTTTTTTTACCAAACAAATGTTCATGATTTGTTCTAGAACTTGATAATCAGCTTTTTTGATATTTGGGGTTCTTTGACCTACATTGTTTTTGAATAGGGTTATTAATTGTTCTGGAGCATCTCCCCACTTCTCTTTTAAACCTGAGATATTTGCTCTTCCTAAATCTTTTCTTCTGTCTTTTCTATAGGTGTTTAAAATTGCGTCATGATCTGAATGCAGCGATAGAACTTGCATCTCTTTGGTAAGTAGATGCGGTGATTTTTTTTTGATGTGATTCCTTGTATTCAATCGGGATTCAATAAAACGAAACTTTCCATACAAAACATCAAGAAAAGATTGGATACCTATTTTTTCATTCAAAGAAAAAACGCCTAATTCTAGGATCCAAAAAGGAGGATATCCATATTTTATAAAAAACTTTGAACGCCAAGGAACAGGCATTACCGCTTTGTAGTCGTCGAGAACTAACACGTCCCAATGGTCTGCAACAATGTCTAAATACCAAGAGAAAGCGAAAACCTTGGATTGAACAGCATTCTCAATACAAAAATTGTATTTAGAAACATCAAGGTGCTTTCTTTGAACGTAGTGAATCATGTTATGAAGTCGCTATTTTAATCATCGAATCATATAATTTTTTCCAACCTTTCCAGCGTAAATAATCACTCAAACTTTCGTTGTGAAACAAAGTAATAAAAGTGCCATTTACTGCCTTTACTTCGTTCTTTAAATCTCTAATTTTACCCAAAGATTGTCTTGGAGTTAGCTTCATATAGTCATTCAAAGTGGTGTCCATTAAGGCAAAAGGAAATATTTTAAGAGGTGTCTGAATTTCAAAATCAAGATCATAAAAATAAAAAGGAGTACACGTACTGGCTCTAAACCCAACGTTGCTGGCATATCCCATGGAATAATCCTCTTCGACCTCTAGGTCAATTAGATTTTGATAGGTTTCAGGCAAACTAAATCTCAAATAGTGTTGTCTGGACCTCTGAATGGGCGTGTTGATGATTCTTTCTAATCGCTCTTTTTCTTTTTTTAGTAATGGCGCATTGTTCATGGTAAAATAAGAGGGATGCAAGCCAACACTTGCATAATCTAACATTTCCTTTATGAGCAGTCTATAGTTTGTTTTTGAGGCGGAAACATTGGTATCAAACGTGGTGTAATCCCCTATTAAAAAAAAGAAAATCGTTTTGATATTATGTTCTTTTCTCGTGTGTATAAACCGATCAAAAGTATCAAAAGGATCTTTTTTTATATTGAATACCACCGCAAACCGATGCAAAATATTTAGCAACTTAAATTGTGCTAAGTCATTTACAAAACCACCGATACTCCTTACCAAACTTTTATGTTTATATGCATAAGCATTGTCAATATCTACCGTAGAGATAAATTCATATGACCGATTCTCATACTCAAGATCTGGAAATTTTTCTTTGAAGGCTTTTAACAGTTTATAGGCCCAAATATCGACAACTGGTTTTTCTAAAAAACGATATTTAAATGCCATACTTTGTTCTGCGGTATAGCGTCCATGAATGTCTTTAACATGGGGTAAATATTCTTCATATCTCGAAATCAGGTAAAAACTAGCTGCAAAAATATCATACGGAATGAAAGACTTGGGTCCTGCATTAAAAAAACAAGCTACTTCCTCCCATTTTTGAATAATAATTTCCATATCATTCACACCTTGTTCAAATAACAAGTCGTTACTTTTTACAAAAAACTCATTTCCAAAGGGTGTTTTTGTATAGGTCATTTTGGGACCATTATAGGCTACAAAATCATCAACTTTAGTCGTAAAATCTACAGGAATTAATAAGATTCTTGTGAAAATATGTTTAAAAATATAACGAACTCTTGGAGTTATTTTATGTGTATAAATTAAAATCATTGAATCAGTTGCGAATTATAAATAGCACATTAAAAAATGCCTTCATCTGCAAAGCTAAAATACGCTTTTTCGGTAATTATTAAATGATCTAAGAGTTTTATATCTAAAGTTACGCCCGCTTGTTTGATTTTTTGAGTGATGTGTTTATCTGCAGCGCTTGGCTGTAATTTTCCCGAAGGATGATTATGACAAACAATTATGGCTACAGATACAAACTCTAAAGCACTCTTATACAACAATCTCACATCTACAACGGTCGCTGTTAAACCTCCTTTACTAATTTGTCTTTTTGCAACTACTTTATTCGAATTATCTAAAAATAGCACCCAAAATTCTTCATGTTCTAGGTCTCCAAGTACCGGTTGCATCAAGGTAAAAACATCTTTGCTACTCGTTATTGTTGCTCTTTCTTTGACATTTTCTAACTGACGTCTTTTGCCCAATTCTAAAGCGGTAATAATGGCAATCGCTTTTGCAGTTCCTACCCCTTTAAATGTCATTAGTTTTTCTATGGTTAACTTGGCTAGTTTGTGTATGTTTCCATTGACAGATTGTAGGATCCTTTTTGACAAGGCAACGGCACTCTCTTCTCTATTTCCAGAACCAATTATGATGGCAATGAGTTCAGCATCGGATAAAGAAGCTTTTCCTTTCGTTACTAATTTTTCTCTTGGTTGGTCGTCTGGAGCCCAAGATTTAATGGTCAACTTTTCCATCTATTTTTTTAAATAAAAATACAACAAAACCTCCTATGTCTCAAGGGTTTTCAACACTGTTTGATCGAAATTATTTTAAAAGATCCCTTATGATTCGATAAAAAAAAAGTGGTTTATCTTATACGAAGTGGCAACAGTGGCTTTATTTAGAATCGAATACTAGTCCAAACCGCTAGTGTGAGTTCTTTATAAAAAATTGAAAACTTCCTTTTATTTACATTTGCAAGAAAACTCTTTATATCTTTGTATTTTATTTCTATATTTAACATATGAAAATTATCATAGCTGGAGCTGGAGACGTTGGTTTTCATTTAGCTAAGCTTCTTTCTTACGAATCTCAAGACACTTACATCATAGATTTTGATGGTGAAAAACTAGAGTATCTTAACAGTCATCTAGACATTATTACTAAAAAAGGAGACGCTACCTCTATAAAATTACTGAAAGAAATTGGTGTTGATTCTGCAGATTTATTGATTGCAGTAACCGACAGCCAAAATACCAATTTTACAATTTCTGTGATTGGAAAATCTTTAGGGGCTAAAAAAACAATTGCCAGAATTGATAATTCTGAGTTTTTAAATGAATGCGAAGTCGATTTTAAAAAATTTGGTTTGGACTTTATGATCTCTCCTCAAGAACTGGCTGCTAATGAAATTAAAATGCTCCTAGACCAGTCTTCATTTAATGATACGGTCGCTTTTGAAAGTGGGGTTTTTAACGTAATGGGGACGCTGTTAACTCACAATTCTCCAATTATAGATTTGACTGTTAAAGAAGCATCACATAGCTTTCCTTCGATCGATTTTACCACCATTGCCATCAAAAGGCAGGGCGTTTCACAAACGATTATCCCCAGAGGAGATACTCGCTATGAATTAGAAGATCAAGTTTATTTTTGTGTGCCCAATTACAGTATGAAAGACCTCTACCCGATCCTCGGAAAGAAGCAATTCAATATTAAAAATGTAATGATTCTTGGCGGAAGTAGTATTGGCCAAAAAACAGCACTAAATTTATGTAAAAATAATTTTAAGGTAAAACTGATTGAAATCAATAGAGAAAAAGCAGGCTTGTTGGCGGAAGAATTGAGTGATACGCTTGTGATCAGTGGTGATGGTCGAGATTTGGAGCTTTTAGAAGAAGAAAATATCAGAGAAACCGATGCCTTTATAGCAGTAACTGGAAATTCTGAAACAAACATCATGTCTTGCTTGGTCGCAAAGTCTAAGGGTGTTAAAAAGACAATTGCTTTGGTAGAAAACATGGATTATATCAATATTTCACAAACGATTGGTATTGAATCTTTGATTAATAAAAAATTAATTGCAGCCAGTAATATTTTCAGACACATTCGAAAAGGTGAAATTTTAGCCTTGGCCAATTTGCACAATATAGACGCAGAAGTTTTTGAATTTGAGGTAAAACAGGGTGCCAAAGTAACCGAACATCCAATCAAAGACTTACGATTTCCAAGAGAAGCTGTTTTTGGAGGGGTTATTAGGAATAAAAAGGCGATGATGGCTACTGGAGATATGCAAATTCAAACAGGAGACAAAGTGATCGTATTCTGCCTACCAGAAGCAATCCATACGGTTGAAAGATTGTTTAATTAATACAATGAAATCTTTGAATACTAAAATAATATTTCGCTTTCTAGGAATTACTGCGATACTGAACGGACTTTTCATGTTTGTTGCGGTTCCTTTTAGTTTGTATTATAAAGAAACTGCTACCTGGGGAATTATCAATGCGGGAATTATTACCGTAATCATTGGTTTACTTCTTTATTTTTTAAACAAACCGAAAAACACCATCATTCACAAAAAAGAAGGATATTTAATTGTAACCCTAGGATGGCTTACACTTTCTCTAACAGGAATGTTACCCTATATCATCTCTGGTGAAATCCCAAATATAACCAATGCTTTTTTTGAAACAATTTCAGGATATTCTACCACGGGTTCGTCGATCTTAAAAGACATCGAATCAATGCCAAAAGGTATTTTATTTTGGCGAAGTGCCACACATTGGATTGGTGGAATGGGAATCATCGTATTAACCATTGCGATCCTTCCATTGCTAGGAATTGGTGGCATGCAGCTTTTTATGGCGGAGGCCCCTGGTCCATCAACAGACAAATTACATCCTAGAATTACAGACACTGCCAAACGCTTGTATTTGATATATGTGCTGCTCACTTTTGCTCAATTTTTGTTGTTAAGGGTAGCAGGCATGACCTGGTTTGACGCAATCAATCATGCAATGGCAACCATGAGTACGGGTGGTTTTTCAACCAAAAATACGAGTATCGCTTTTTACAATCACTTGCCTTTAGTTCAGTATATCATTATCCTTTTTATGTTGATTGCGGGAACTAATTTTGTGTTGACCTATTTTGCCTTGAAAGGAAAAATTCAAAAAGTATTTCAGAGTGAAGAATTTAAATACTACTTATTTGGTATTATAGGAGTTGCTTCTATTGTGACGGTCACTATCTATTTCTTTCAAGATCCAAATCTCCAGACCAGTATTGCACATCCAATGGTGTATGGGAAAGCAGAGAGTGCCATTAGACATGGGTTGTTTATGGTTACTTCTATTGTAACGACTACAGGCTTTGTCACAGCAGATTTTACCATGTGGAGTTTCTTTGCGACTGGTATTTTCTTTGCACTTTTTTTTACAGGGGGCTCAGCGGGTTCAACAAGTGGGGGGGTCAAAGTCGTCAGGCACGTTGTCATGTTGAAGAATAGTTTCTTGGAGTTTAAAAAAGCATTGCATCCCAATGCAATAATCCCTGTAAGACATGATGGAAAAGCAGTGCAACAAAACATTGTTTTTAACATCATCTCTTTCTTTATTATTTATATGTTAATTTTTACAATTTCTTCGGTGGTATTTACTTTTTTTGGGTTGGATTTTACTTCTGCTCTGGGTGCCGCTGCCTCAAGTCTAGGTAATATAGGACCTGCGATAGGGTCTGTAAGTCCTGTCAATAACTTTGCGCACCTTTCTTCTGGAGCCAAATGGTTTAGTGCCTTCTTAATGCTTATTGGTCGTTTAGAACTCTTTACGGTACTTATTTTATTTACGCCTTTCTTCTGGAGGAAAAATTAAGATCCTTATTTTTTATTGACAGTACTTTCCAAATTACTTTAGGGAACAAAAAAATCGGACGGTAGTTTGGTTTGAGGGTTGTGATAAATCTGAGGACTACAGTCCGGCGCTAATTTACTATTAATTATTATTATTTGGATAATGCATCCATCAAAATATCAGCGTATGCATCCATATTAGCATTTTTACCAACATATTCTAAAAACGTACTTTCCCTTGAGTGACCTGTAAGT